>SWBY01010156.1_pt1 | contig 40471 bp, 38 predicted proteins | sample 4693071 | NCBI WGS metagenome assembly SWBY01 (sample SAMN10267273, study PRJNA491770) | bioreactor metagenome | isolation source: DHS bioreactor inoculated with marine methane seep sediment | place: Japan: Omine Ridge, Nankai Trough | collected 2006-05-06 | reverse complement strand
TTTTTTTACTAAAAGATTTAAGTGATTTATGACATAAATAGCAATCGCCATTCTCATATGCTTCTTTAAAACGGCTATTCTCTTCTTGCGCCCTAAGAAATTCTCCTTCGTTCCACTTTTCGCGCTCATCTTCAGACATGCCTTCTAGAGATTCCGCAAAGTCTTTACCTTTATTTCTTAGAGTATCGCTCAAGTATGGATTCTCCGTTTTTTACACATAACGCCTAAATATGCGGCTTGCGTGGAGCGCAGCGGAACGCAAGTCCGAGCCTGCGTTTTTTTGCAGGCGACATAATTTACTTGTTATGTTTAACACTTAACTTTGCCAATATTGCTAACCTTTTTAGGTAAGCGTTCATATTTGAAGTTGAATGCACCGGCACGCAACCATCGTTGTATAGATAGATTATGTCTGTACTATCACTTCCTTTATACGACAGTTTCTTAGCAACGCCTGGACCTATGCCCTTGAAACTTGTTGTAACCGGATGCTCTTCATATTTAATGAAGTCGTCGGTGTTAAACCCAACAGGTTTGTATTCCCTGTTTAGCACTGCATATGAACCGTCTTCCTGCTTTTGCAAACAGTACGGCATGTAAATGGATCTAAAGTCTCCTAGTGGCATGTGTTACTCCATGTTGGTTTTTAAACATAACGTTCAGCTAACCGGAGGAGGCGCGATAGCGCCGGAGTCCGGTTTAGCTGCTGGTTAAGGTACCAAGTTACCCGGGGCCACTGTTGTTTGTGATTTGTACTTGCTTTCAAAATGCTCCCTCTCGCACTTTTGGAACTGCACCTACTTTAAACGGAGCCACCCTTTTACCAAAATGTATCAAAGATGCTTCTTTGCTGAATATTGCAGTTATGCTGCTACTTCTCCATCTGTGCACGTAACTCTAATAACACACCAGACTTTATATTTCCCTTACTCTTAGTTGGCAATAATGATTATCACAGTGCTTTCCATTTCTGTACCTTAACGCCCGAGTTCAGTTGACCGCACTGCGTAGTGGCTTTTTGTGCTTAAATGAAGCGAAGCGAAATGCACAAAAAGGCGCGTAGCAGTGCGGGTCAACTGGAACGACTTGTTAAGTTTTTCATTTCAGATTCAAGAGCAAGTTCTATATTTATTTTTGCTTGATTATAATTACTAAAGTACACCAAATTTTGCTTTACTCTTTCTTTGACGTTTATAACTTGACCATCAAGATTTTTCTCAGATAGCTCCCGAATTCGAGTTGTTAAAGCTCCGCGCTGTTGACGAAAGTAGTCAATTTCTTTTTCTAGTTCATCTTTAAAATATAGACGGGCGAGCATTTCAGCTTTATTGCTTGGCATAATAATATCTTTATTCATATCTGAGGTAGCTACACCCATATTATGACTTAATTGATCAACATCTTCTGATAGGGCAAGATATAGCTCTTCTATTTTTGTTCGTTTAATTTTTAATAATTCTCTCTTTTCTATAAAATCATGTGCGATGCCTTCTTCAATATTTTTTATAGAATTAGTTTGTTTTTCTAGGTTCTTTAATGCTTTTTTAAAATCTGCTCGCATTGCAGCATTTTGTGACCTAGTGGATAGATACGTGCCAGCCCATGCACACGCTGCCGCCACTAGACCAACTAGCAATAAACTAAAGAAGATAAACCATTCATTACCCCAGAATGATTTACTTATTATCAGCTCTGCAATTTTATTTGCCATTTCAAGGCTAGATTCATTGTTCATATAAACTTAACGTTTGAGTGCACCGGCGCGTAGCGTCCGGTGGCACGACTTGTTATGTTACCAGTTTTCCAATTCCTGAATTGTTTTGTACTTAAATCCTTCAGCTAGTATTTCTACAGTGCAATCATGCCCCGTAAAATAGTAATGTTTAACATCTTTAAAATTATCGGGAAAGCTCGGGTATTGTTTTTTTTGGATTGTATTCAAATCTTTCAACCACGTACTGAATCTAACTCTTCCAATGCTGCGACAGCCATTTCCCTCACCTCCCATGCTATAACACCGTGAACCAACACAGCGATCGAATGTAATACGAACAATTTCATATTTTTGTTGTTTTTTATACCATGCTACAAATTCAATATATGTATCCCCTGATTCCTCATCATGTAAAACCATATCAGATATACTTGGTGATATTTCAAAAGGTAATTTCATATTTTATTTTGTAACATAACGTTCAGCTAACCGGACTCCGGCGCTATCGCGCCTCCTCCGGTTAGCTGAACGTTAGGTTAAGAAAAGCATGGAATGGAATCTTCAAAGAGTCCTGTTTTGGTGGTCAATAATGGCTGCTGTTTTTCTTGGGTTAACATTCATAAATCATTTGTGGCCTATTAACCCAAGCCAGCCGCAGCATAGACTTAACGTTGGCTTGGCCTTAAATATTATAGAGCTAGTATTTGCTGCTACTGCATACGCACTAATTAATGCGAATCGCATTAAAGGCGGAATTGCCGTAGTGATAATTTGGATTGCGGTAAAACTAATATATGGAGCGTCGGTACTAGTGCTAGAGCCTTTCTCTGGGTTTACCATTGGCATCTTTGTTGGGCAGTTACTAATGTCAGGGGTTCTATTCTATTTTGTATTGCAAGAGGTAAATGCTATGCGGGTCACGAGAAATGCAACCTAACCAGGCAATTTCACACGGACGTCAAAAAGCGTCGTTCGTTCCTCACTATGCTTTTTGCCTCCGGTGAATTGCGGCGTTAAATGGCCAAAGGAATTTGTATGTAGGTTCACGTTGCCTATGATGGTTCGCGTAACATTTATACAATCCACAAAAGCCATATCGTTGGCAATTGTTGTGGGGCAGCCATTGCTAGGGTAAGGTTAGTTAATTCAGCAACGAAGGTACTCTCTTCGTTGTCTTTGCAAAGGAATGAATAAGAATGAAAAATGGTCGGTCTAATCAGTCAAATATTCACCATCTGTGTTCTATCAACCAAAGGCCACTTAACCAAGCCAAGCAGCATCGCGCACTGCGTGCGCTGGACCTCGTTTCACTCGGCCGCTGTTGGCAACGTTAAGGTACAAAAATGGAAAGCACTGTGATAATAATTATTGCCAACTAAGAGTAAAGGAAATATGAAGTCTGCTGTGTTATTAGAGTTACATGCACAGATGGAGAAGTAGCAACATAACTGCAATATTCAGCAAAGAAGCATCTTTGATATATTTTGGTAAAAGAGGTGGGTCTATTTAAAGTAAGTGCGGTTCCAATAATACGAGAGGGAGCATTTTGAAAGCTAATACAAATACCAAACAACAGTGGCCCCGGGTAACTTGCTACCTTAACCAGCAGCTAAACCGGACTCCGGCGCTATCGCGCCTCCTCCGGTTAGCTGAACGTTAGGTTGAATAGGAAGAGAAATGAGGCTCATAAATAATATTATCGTCTTGCTTTGTGGTTTAGTTGTTTGCAGTTATTCATTTGCAGGCAACTTAATTGCATTAAATAAAGAAAATTATAAAAATCATGGAGAAAGTAACGGAATTATAATATTGCAAGTTAATTGGGGTAGGCATTGGAATTGTGCAAGTTATCAGAATGCCCAATTACAGGAATTGAGTTTCAAACTATTGCCGGCTAATAAATATAATTCGGTATTGAAATTCACTATTCCTTCTAAATTATTTGCTAAAGATCGATTCCTTCCTTATGCGTATATAGTTAAACCTGGTAAATATGCATTAAGTGGTTTTGATATCAAAGTTGCGAAATCTAATACTGATGTTGGCCACTTAACACCAGATGAGAATAAATTAATTCAAAATAGAAAGTCCAAGGGCGGAACATTTTATGTTAATTCTAATGAGGCAGTATACATAGGTTCATTTGGCCTAGATTGTACTTATGAACCTATGCCATGGCGTTATTACATAGATGGAAAACACGAATTTAAAAAGTTTGCTAATGGATTTAAAAAGAAATATGCATTTATTAAAAAACTACCAGTTAGAAATAGAATTCTCAAAACATCTGTTTTTGGCCAATGACCAAAAGTATAAACATACAACCTAACAAGCAGCGCAACTCGGACTCCGGCGCTATCGCGCCTACGCCGGTTCGCTGAACGTTATATGTAAAAGCAATCTGATGTCTGATTATAGATATAGTGTTTCACTTAGGGTTACTCACCCCACTATAGATCCGGATAAAATTACGGAAAGCTTAGGTATTGAGCCATTTCGCAAATGGAAAGTAGGGGGAAATAGAGCTACCCCTATTGGCAGACCACTTGAAGGCAAAAATAAGGAGTCATACTGGGCAGCGAATATGCACACGGAGAAAAAGCTGCTCTCTACAGATATGTATATGGAAGATTATTTGGTATGCCTAAACAACAAGCTGGAAAAGCATAAAGATTATTTCCTGGAGCTAATAACTTCAGGGGGTTGTGTCGAATACTTCATCGGGTGGTTTAGTGCTGATAATGTTGGGTTAACTCTAAGTACAGAATTAATGGGGCAAACCTCAGAATTGGGAATTGAAATAGGTCTGTGCGCATATGTTGGTAAAGAGTAGAAATCATATAACGAATAAGGATATGTCGCGCGATAGCCGCGACCTATCCTATTGTTGAACGAGCCCGATCAACGCAGCACTCTATATAGGAAATATGTCGAGAAGGTTATTGGGGTGTTGCAATGGTCTTAGCCATTGCTATTTTTCTTAGGCGAGAACGACCCTCACCCAGAAGGGCGACTGAAAATTCAGCCCTATGGTGTCATTTTTTCGCCCTCCCTTTTGAGTGAGTGGCGGCCTAGCTGATTGATTTATCCAGGCACGATCTTTCTTCGAATAAATCCTGTAATGGCCATCGGCCCATGGCACTGTGTACAGATAAACGTTGGCCTTTTTAGGATTGCCGGTTCAGGGACTTCTGCTTTCAACACCCACTGCACAATGCTCAACAGCCGTTTGGCATTACCATGCAAAAAACCATAATCTCGGGTTCGCCTAAAACCTTTCGGTAGAGTGTGTTGCAGCACCAGAGCAATAAAGTCTTCGCCACGCAGTTTGCGTGTTTTTGTTTCGCCTGATGCGGCATCTTTGTATCGAAAGGTAATGAATGTACCGTCATCTCTGATGATGTTCTTATTGCTGATAACACCCCGATAGAGATATCTGGACAGGTATTTGAGTGCAGGCAATCCCTTACCAATATGTTTGCAGTGAGCCACCCACTGCTTTGGAGTAGACGGTGATGTGAGCCCAGATTGTTCAATAGCTTTGAGCATACGCCCTCTAAACACCGCTGCCAGATTGAACTCATTAAATAGGTATTTTCCCCTAACTCGTTTCCACTCATTGTGGTGTTGATTAACACCACCTCCAGGGACAATCATATGCACATGAGGGTGATAATCTAGTTTTCGGGTATGAGTATGTAAGACCACGGTCATGGCTAGTTCAGCCATCAGTGCTTTGTCATTGAGCCCGAAATCTTTGAGTGTTGATACGGCGCATTTAAACAGCAGCGAATAGATCTGAGTTGGGTTGGCTTTAGCCTGCGCACGTAGTTCGTAGGGCAGCGTAAACGTCACCATAAAATACTCCACAGGCAGTAGTTTACGCATCTGTCGCTCAAGCCACTGGCTTGTGCAGTGGTTTTGACATTGATTGCAGGCGCGGTGACCGCAAGAGAGGTAGCGGCGGCTTTGACATTCACAAGCCTGGCAGGCCAAGGCCATTTGGCCGTATTGATCGGTTCGACAACCCAAAATAGCGTTTAGGGCAGACCATTGCTCTTTGGTGGTTGAAGCGCCGTGATGATCCTTGAAGCGAGCTAGGTAGTGTTCAAATAGAGAAGCCAGATCCATACTACACCTCCCCATCGAGATTAAGATGGAGACGATTCACCAGTTTATTGATGAGTTTATCGCTGTTCTCGTAAGAGACATCGGTGAGCTGAGTATAGAGTGCGGTGGTTTTGGGGCATTCATGCCCCATCTCATGCTGTATGGCCCGCAAGTTCAGCCCTGTCTCTACAAGGTGTGCGCCGTAACAGTGGCGCAAGCTGTGGGTCGTGACCGATTTATGGATACCACAATCCTTAACGATGATTTTGAACGATTTCTGAACTCCTCCCCGGTCCATAACAACTTTGGCGGAACATCGTTTCTCTGGGGTCTTGCCGGCAGGAAAGAGAAGGTTTGGGTTCCGATGTGTGGCCCAGTATTTCCGTAGCGCCATCAAGCTGGCTTTTGGCAGGGTAACAAAGCGGTCCTTCTTGCCCTTGCCTTGGCGAATATGTATCTTCATGCGCTCCTTATCAATATCGGCCACCTGTAGGTTTAGCGCCTCACCTAGACGAAGCCCCATGCTGTAGGCCGTGAGAATAAAAGTTTGATAGCGCAGCTCCCGCGTGCCATTGATGATCCGCTGTACCTCTTTGACGGTCAGAATATCGGGCAGTACCTTCTTTTGAGGTGGCTTGACGATATCCACCCAGATCCATTTCTTGTTGAGAATATGCTTGTAGAAGAACTGCAGGCCGTTACGATCGACCTTCACCGTACTCCATGAATGGCTTTTGATGAGTGAATCAAAATAGGTCTTAATCTGCTCTTGGTTCAGACGATCAGGGCATCGATCATAAAACTCGGTAATACGGCGTATGGCGCGTGAATAGGTATCGATGGTTGAGGCCGCTTTGCCCTGACGGTGCAATGCGTTAACATGCTGTTGGTACAGAGAATTAAACTTCTTTTTCTGTGCTGTGTTCATGGGGATAATTCCTCCTGTTGTCATACTCCGGCTAGAGTACGTGGTGGAATTATCGCTTATGGATCAGAGCCAGCATTTTTGCCGCAGAGCGGCTTCGTTCAACAAGCAAAATACACGCGGACAGCAAAAAGCGCCGCTCCTCGTTCCTCGTCGCTATGCTTTTTGCTTCCGGTGATTTTGGGCGTTAGCTTTAAAAAGTAGTTGTCTTGATTTATCATTAACCCTTCACATAAAGGAGTATTTGAAATGGCTAAAAAACAAACCAGTGACAAAGTTTCAACCCTCGCAGCCAAGGTTCTATCCGGCTCTAAGAAACCAACAAAAAGTAAAAAGGGGACGCATCTATTTTTAGAGCACACTGGAGACAACTATGCCAAGGAGGGTGAGAGTATTAACCCGTAAGTTGTTTAAAATACATACCGGAGTTTTTACACTGATCCCAAACTTATAGCTATTCGCCCAAACCCTTGGGCATGGCATCTGCCAGGTGTAGAAAGTTATCCAACCTCTGCTGGGTGATTTCTCCGTTCTCCACTGCCTGTTTAATCGCACAGCCTGGCTCTTGCAGATGTTTGCAGTCGTTGAACTGACAGTGGCCACTAAACGGTCGAAACTCCTTGAAGCCGTTTTCCAATTCACTGCGCGATAGTTTTAACAGGCGGAAACTGCGCACCCCGGGTGAGTCGATCAACTCACCACCGGATGGAAGTGAGTAGCAGGTGCTAGCTGATGTGGTATGCCGACCAAGTTTGGTAGCGACGGATAACCGTCCCACCTGAAGATCCAGGTCGGGTAACAGCGCGTTGATAATGGATGATTTACCCACGCCGGATTGACCAACCAGGATGGATGTCTCGCCCTGAAGGCGCTGTATCACGGGGTCCAGTCCGTCGTTGGTGTGGGCGCTGATCCGAGCCACTGGATAACCTATATCCTGGTATAGCTGTATTCTCTGATTGAAGACCTCGCCCAGCTCCCCGCTGATAAGGTCGGTCTTGTTGATCGCGATCAGGGCCGGTACGCCGATGGTCTCTGCTGTAACCAGATACTGGTCCAGTAGATATTCGCTGAGCGCCGGTTCTGGGGCCACAACTATGACTAGCAGGGTGATGTTGGCGGCTAGGGGCTTCTCACGACCACTGTAGTCAGGTTTGGCCAGAACGGAATCTCTCTCCAGGCGGGCGGTGACTACACCGTTACCCGGCTCGGTCGCATGCCAGACCACCCGGTCACCACATACCATGTGCCCAATATTTTGTCGCGACAGACAGTGGTGAATATTACCTTCACTATCTGCTACAGCCAGGTTCTGACCATGCCTCGCAACTACCCGTCCTTCTCTTGGGGCATCCTCTGTATGTTGCTCAAGGGTTTCATCGGCACGCTCGGCCAGGCGCTCGCGTCGTTTATCCTGGATTCGCCGGATATGATCTTTCTGTCGCTGCGTGAGTCTGCGCTGGGCCATCAGATATTGTTTGGTTTGAGATTACGCATTACACCAGGTGTATGTCGAAGTATGGTCATTGAAACTGATAGAACTCTTTATTCAGATATTCCGCAACGCTCTCTATCTCTTCATCAAACCAATGGAGTTTTAGACTCTGTTCGCACAATCGTACTTGGGCGGTTAGTTTGTTTCTTGATGTTACGCGGCGGTCTGGTCTGGTGTACAGCTCGGAACCGTGGCAGGCAATGCAGTTTTTATCGTTCAAGGTTTTGCCGGCGGCTATAACAGATTCGTCGGCATTGGCAATGGATAGTCCTAGGAATACGGTGACAAGTGAAATGATACATCTCTTCATGCTGGCGCCTCCTATTTAATCTTGGATGACAGATATGCAATCCGCACCGGTGCCGGTGGATGGCTGTCATGAAAGGCTGAGTACAGTGGGTCCGGGGTCAGGGTGCTCGCATTTTCCTTGTAGAGTTTGACCAGGGAGCTGATCATAGGTTCTGCGCCAGTTTGCTCCACCGCATAGTCATCCGCCTCGAACTCATGTTTGCGCTGAAGCTTGGCCATCAACGGCTGTAGAAACTGGCTGAAAACCGGCGCTGCCATCATAAACAACAGCAGGGCTATTGCATTGGACTCGGTGGTTACCCCCAATCCGTTGAAGAACCAGGACTGTTGTATCAGCCAACCGAGCAGCGCTAGGCCAAGCAGGGAGCTGACCACCATTATCAGCAGGCCCTTGAGTATGTGGCGGCGTTTGAAATGCCCCAGTTCGTGCGCCAGCACTGCCTCCATCTCTTCTGTTTCCAGGTGGGCCAGCAATGTGTCGAAGAAGACGATGCGTTTGTTCTTGCCCAGTCCGGTGAAGTAGGCGTTGCCGTGACTGGAACGTTTCGAACCGTCCATCACGAAGATGCCTTTGCTGGTAAAGCCGCAGCGATCCAGCAACTGTTGAATACGCAGGCGCAGTTGCTCATCTTCCAGCGGAGCAAATTTGTTGAATAGCGGTGCTATCAGGGTTGGATAGGCCCAACTCATCAGCAGGGCGAAGCCAGTCCAGAACAGCCATGCCGCCAACCACCAGAGCTCTCCGGCAGTTTGCATCAGCCAGAGTACAACCAAGATAATCGGCACACCCAGGATTAGTGAGAGAAGCAGATTTAGCAGCAGGTCCTTAGCAAATTGCGCTGGTGTAGTGCGATTGAAGCCGTACCTGTTTTCCAGCACGAAGGTGCGCCAGATGGAGAAGGGCAGATCAACAAATCCGGATATTAGAGAGACCGAGAGGATAAACCCGGTGCCCAGGATCAAAGGCTCATAGTCCAGGACCATGGAATCCCAGGTGTTCTGAACCAGCTGGAGGCCACCACCCAGGGTCCAGGCCAGAAGAAGTACCGATCCAATCAGTGTCTCTTTGGTCCAGAGATCCACTCGCGCCACCGTATAGTCCGCAGCCTTGTGGTGCTGGCTGGGTGATACATGGTTGGAAAAGGCCTCTGGCACCTCGTTGCGATGGGAGAGTACATGGTTACGCTGTCGCTGTAGTAACCAAAGCTGTAGCAGCAGACCGCAACCAAGGGTGCTTAGAAATATATACGAAAACCAATTCATGCACATAAGGATACATGCGCCGGGTCTGCTCTGCTAGAATTGCCTGAATTTATCTGGCAAAAATAAGGAATATAAGATGGCCCAAGATGCTACCAACCTGATCTGGATCGATTTGGAAATGACTGGTCTGGATACAGTAAACGATCAGATCATAGAGATAGCTACCATAGTCACAGATGCCAAACTCAACATCCTGGCTGAGGGTCCGATGCTGGCGATCCATCAGCCGGATGCGGTGATGAACGGTATGGATGAATGGAATACCAAACAGCATGGTCAGTCGGGGCTGACTGAACGGGTAAAGCAGAGCAGTTATGACGCCGCCAGGGCAGAGCGCGAGACCATCGAATTTTTGCACCAGTATGTGCCCAAAGGTGCTTCACCTATGTGTGGCAATAGCATCTGTCAGGATCGACGCTTTATGGCGCGTCTGATGCCGGAGCTGGAAGAGTTCTTTCACTACCGCAACCTGGATGTAAGCACCCTAAAGGAACTGGCCAGCCGCTGGGCTCCGGATGTGGCCAAGGGGGTAGTAAAACAGGGCAAGCATCTGGCTCTGGATGATATTCGTGATTCTATTAATGAGCTTGCTCACTACCGGAACAATTTTCTAAGGTTGCCATAACTTGGTATATGCTTATAGATAAATCTTCATCCTCTGATTAGCCTGTAAAGATATGAGGTAGTGGTTGGTATGGTTCAATATGTAGGAATTCACCACCCAGCATTTGGCACATGTGATCTGGATGGTACCATCCGTTTCTGGCGTGACCTCTTGGGGATGCGGTTGGTCTATACCTCCAATGAGGGCTCTGGACGCCAAGTCTTTTTCTCGGTAGGTGGAGATAATTATATAGTTTTTTTCGAGTGGCCAGATGCCTGTTGTCTACCTTATCGCCGTCATGGGGAACCCAAGGCTGGTGAACAGGTCTTTGATCATGTATCTATCCAGGTTGCCGATGAAGCTCAGCTCTGGGAGCTTATGGGGCTCCTGGATGCGGCCGGTATGCCTGCCTCAGATATCGTAGATCATGGATTTTGCCGTTCGCTCTACAGCTATGATCCTAATAAAATACCAATCGAATTCCTCTGCATACGTGAGGATATAGATCTCAAAGCCAAGCCGATATTTGCTGATCCTGAACCTATGCCGGCGATGATGGATGGGGAAGCTCCGGTTCCGGGTCATTGGCCGGAACCAGAGGCAATTTCATCAGATGAACGTGAGGCGTACCCTGGAGCGGGTTTTAAGGATTTTCCAGCGCCCGACGACTCAGAGTAATAATCAATCTCTTGAGAAGTTTTGATCAACCCCGATAGTTAACCGGGTAAATTCCGACTAAATAACTATGATATTTATCAATGCGTGGTAAGATCGCGATGATCTAATATGCTGCGCATAGATGTAGGCCCATAATCTCGGAGTTGCCAGATGGATCAACAATCAAGACTTCAGTATTTCCCAGTTTCATTTTTTGCCATGGTGATGGGCATGTCTGGCCTGACCCTGGCGTGGGAAAAGTCGCATGAGGTACTACATTTGCCTGCCTTTGTTTCCAGGGCATTGCTGGTGTTTACTGCAGGACTGTTTTTAGTATTGGCTGGTTTCTATCTGGTTAAGTTGTTGCGTTGTCGCTTGGCTGTTTTGAAAGAGTTGGGTCATCCTATCAAGCTTAGTTTCTTTCCAACCATTTCTATCAGCATGATCCTTCTCGGCGTCTGCACTCTGCATATATACCCGACAATCTCGTTTGGCCTGTGGGCTGTTGGCAGCGCTGCACACCTATGCTTTACCCTCTATGTAATGCAGGTTTGGATGCATCATGAACACTTTGAGATTCATCATATAAATCCAGCCTGGTTTATCCCCATCGTGGGTAATATCCTGGTTCCTATAGCTGGAGTTCCCCATGGCTATGTGGAGGTATCCACTTTCTTCTTCAGTATTGGTCTGCTGTTTTGGATTGTGTTACTGGGGATTTTGTTTAACCGGGTCATCTTTCATCAGCCGCTGCCGGAAAAATTGTTGCCAACCCTGTTTATTCTGATAGCGCCGCCAGCCATCGGATTTATCTCTTATATCAAATTAAACGGTGAACTGGATATCTTTGCCCGGGTGCTATACTACGCGGCCCTGTTTCTAACCCTGTTGCTGTTTACACAGATAGCGCGTTTTACCAAATTAAAGTTTTTTCTCTCCTGGTGGGCCTACTCATTTCCCATGGCGGCAATCACTATTGCTACCATGCTGATGTATCAGAAGACCGGGCAGGTTTGGTTTAAAATGATGGCGTTTGGATTGCTCGGTATTATAACTCTGCTGATGACTTTTCTTCTGTATAAGACAGTGAGCGCTATCCGCATGAAAACTATATGTGTGGATGAGGCTTGATGTCCCCATGGTGGACTAAACAGGATGGATAAATTTACTAGAAATTATTCGATTTTCTTGGCGGTCGTTGCCTTGGTCAGCTTGGTCTGGGCACTGTATGAAGACCCTCAACTGTCTGAGCTTAATGATCTGCTGGAGCAGGATGAGGTGGTCTCCGGTTATCCCTACAAGTTTCATCTGCTACGCATGAAAAATGGTGTAGCCGTTATCAGCACACCACGCAACAGTGAGTTTCCGGTATTCAAGGCATTGGGGATACTCTATCCACGCCTGGCAAATCGTGCCCAGGACAATCCTGATCTTATGCGGGCTCAGCAGCAGTTGGCCGAGGTGCAAAAGCGGGTCAAGCGGATAGTGATCGAGTCAGGTAAGGTGCAACGGGTAAGGTGGGAGTTGGACCTCGAATGGCTGGCTGATCATGGCATTAGACCTTGATGACCAAATGTACATGCTGCACTTACCCGCACCCTGGGCTATAAACATTTCTGAACAAACAATATATCTGCAGGTCGACCGTATATACTTTAAAATGATAATCTAGCTACGCTAGTTTACACCTGAACCTGAGATCTGTTGATGAAGAACTATTTCCGCCTGCGTAACCGATTGTTTTATTTACTATTAATTTCTAGTGTAGTACTTGTTGCTGCCGCCCCTGCGTTGATAGCCGCCCTGGCTGAGACTGTCCCAGTAGAGGCGCCAGATGGTGCAGCTACTACAGAGACAGCCCCTCCCGCTGAGGCCGCAGCTCCCACGGTCGTGGCGGTTGTAGGCAATATGACAGTTCCCACAGAGACAGCTCCTCCACTTACCACACACCTTTTTCAACAGGCAGTTAAGCAGATGTTGCCTAGAGATGGCCGTTTGGTCACAAAGCTTGCCAGCAGGGAAACCATTTATCGCAAGCGCCTAATCCTGAAGATGTACCAGGATAATGATCAGCATCCGCTCTGGACGCCAATCTCGATACAGTCACTCTCAGATGCACTGTCTGTTCTGTCAGAGGATGGATTGAATCCAAATGAATACCAGTTCGATGCGATTAAGCCTTATCTCAATGACCCTAACCTCAAACCGCAAACCACTGAGGAAACGGCAAGAATAGATATCCTGCTTACCGAAGCCTATCTGCGAGCCTTGTATCACTTGGACTATGGCAAGGTTGATCCAGAACGCCTGGATGCTGATCATAACTTTGCCTCTGCGCACAACGACGAAGAGCGTTCTCCGCTGTTCCTATCATGGGTTCAGAAGGGACGTATCGATTTGGCCTTTGACTGGGTTCGGCCGAAGAGTGATCGCTATACATCGCTGAAGGCAGCCCTGATCAGCTACCAGAAGATAATGGCGGCAGGTGGCTGGCCCGTAATCCCTTCTGGCAAGGCCATAAAACTTGGCGGCAGCGATAGTCGTATTCCATTGATCAGAGCACGGCTGTCCCTGACCGGGGATCTGGCGTCCCCCGCTGGTCCAGCTGTATTCGACGAGGAGTTGGAACAGGCGGTAAGAAAATTCCAAACGCGTCATGATATGAAAGTGGATGCAGTGGTAGGTCCAAGCACCATCGTCGCTATGAATAAGCCGGTTGAGAGACGTGTCGATCAAATTCGCATCAATCTTGAACGCGAGCGCTGGTATTTTCCTAAGGCACTCGATGAGTACTTGTTGGTGGATGCCGCCGGTTTTAAGGTCTACTGGATGAAAGATAATGAAGTCATCTGGCAAGAGCTGGTTCAGGTTGGTAAAAGGTTCACTTCAACACCTATATTCAGGGACCAGATCGAACACATTGATTTCAACCCAACCTGGTCGGTTCCCCCCGGCATCAACAAGCGCACAATATTGCCGAGCCTGAAAGTAGACGCATCGTACCTGGATAAAAAGGGCTATCAGCTGTTGGACTCTACCGGAGAACAGATGGATCCGCGCAATGTGGACTGGGACGAGATAGAGAAAATGCCATACACCGTGCGTCAGCCTCCGGGTTGGAGCAACGCCTTGGGTAAGGTGAAATTTATGTTTCCCAACAAGCATTCAGTATTCTTACACGATACAAATCACCGGGATTACTTCGCCAAAAAAACGCGTACCACCAGTTCAGGATGCATCCGGTTGAGGAATCCATTCGTCTTTGCCGAACGTCTGCTGGGACGACAGGGAGGGTGGGACCGGGCTCGTATCGACGATATAGTCGCCACAAATAGGACCACACGCGTCAACCTGGAGAAACCTTTGCCCATACTTATCCAGTACAGCACTGTAGCGGCCACGGAAGGTGAGGTTACATTCAGAACTGATATGTATAGACGTGATGCTAAGCTGCTAGCTGCGCTTGACGGGTCATTTGAAATACATCTTCCTGATCTGCCAAAGACCAGCCAAGCTCGTATACGATCTATGGTGAAATCCGCCAGTGCCAGTGCGGCAAAATTTCTTTCCCCAGAAGCGGAGATAATCGGTGAGCCAGTGCCTGACTACTCCTCATACCGTTTCTATCAGGAGCAACCGAGAGCTAGAGGAAGCGAGGTCGATGGCATTCGCCTGTATTTCTAGTGGGTACGAGGCATCATAGAGAGCAACCATGCTGAGCAAGGGCCCAGGCTACATGCTCCCGTACCAATTCTGATGCATGGGTTTGGCGACTTTGTAATGCAGCAATAATATGTTCTGTGGTTTCTGCATTGCCCAGGGCTACGGCGATATTGCGTAACCAGCGTTCATGTCCAATTCGTCTAATGGGTGATCCTTCCAGGCGTCTCAGAAACTCATCCTCACTCCAGGCAAACAGTTCGATCAGGTCAGGTGCGTCCAAATTATTTCGAGGATGGAAGTCGCTCTCACAGGTGGGCGTGGCAAAACGGTTCCATGGACAAGGTAACAGACAGTCATCGCAGCCATAGATGCGGTTACCTATGAGTGGGCGCAGCTCCTCCGGTATGTGGCCACTAAATTCGATCGTTAGATAAGATATACAACGGCGTGCATCCACTTCGTATGGTGCGACTATGGCGCCGGTGGGGCAGGCGACTATGCACTTGTCACAGGTCCCGCAGTGATCCAGTTCCGGGGTATCAGATGGCAATGGCAGGTCAGTATATATCTCCCCCAGAAAGAACCAGGATGCCGCACGGCGGTTTACCAACATGCTGTTTTTCCCTACCCAGCCCAGGCCTGCCTTCGCCGCCAAGGGTTTTTCCAGCACTGGTGCCGAGTCGGTGAACACCCGGTAACTGAATTCTCCGATCTCATCTTGTATGTGTTGAGCCAGCTTCAGTAATCTGTTGCGTATCAGTTTGTGGTAGTCACGGCCCAGGGCATAGCGGGAGATATAACCCAGACCTGGGTCCGCATGTATCTCCTCAGGCTTGGTGCCAGGCGGAAGAAAATCCATGCGTGCGGATATAATGCTTATGGTGCCCGGCACCAGACTTTCCGGTCGGCTACGTTTATGGCCGTGGCGCGCCATGTATTCCATGTAGCCATGGCGGCCAGCATTCAGCCACTCGTCCATATGCTTTTCAGCCATGTCCAGCCTGGTATCGGTTATCCCGATCTGCTGGAAGCCAAGCTCCAGACCCCAGCGTTTGATGTTGCTGGCCAGTTGCAGGTAATCTTCTTTCTTCATTGCAGTTTAATTATACCATCCTTCCAACAACTTCGATTAACCCCCATCAGACCACAAATCTCGGATACAATTCGGCACATGTTGTTTCAGATGGGATTACTGGGCCTGAATGAAGATAATGAAATTAAATGAAAATCTGCCGGAAGATCTTTACCGTGCAGAGCAGGTGCGCGAACTAGACCGCACAGCGATTGAGGATTTCGGCATTCCGGGCCTGACCTTGATGGAGAATGCCGGTTTGGCGGCCTATAGCCTGCTGCGGGAGAGGTGGCCTGAGGTCCAGGACATCACTGTGGTTTGCGGCACCGGCAACAACGGTGGCGATGGTTTTGTGGTGGCCCGACTGGCGTTGAAGGATGGTATCGCGGTGCGGGTGTTGCAACTGGGCAGTCCAGACAAGCTGAGCGGAGATGCCAAGTGCAATGCCGATGAATATATGGCTCTCGGTGGTGAGGTGATCCCATTCGAATCGATACCGGAACAGACCGAGGTGATTGTAGATGGCGTGTTCGGTACCGGCCTGGAACGGGAGGTGACCGGGATCTGGGCGGAGGCATTGGACGCCATCAATGAACATTGGGCTCCGGTGCTGGCGCTGGATATACCCTCCGGATTGCACTCGGATAGCGGGAAGGTACTTGGTCATGCGGTAAAGGCGGATGCCACCATCAGTTTCATCGGGCTGAAGCAGGGGTTGTTTACCGGCGATGGGCCGGAACAGTGCGGTGAGCTGCGTTTTGACGATCTTGCTGTTCCCTCCGGAGTCTATTCAACACAGCAGCCATCTGCATCCAGGGTGAACTGGAGTAGCATGTCCGGCCACCTGACTCCCAGAAGTCGGACTTCCCATAAGGGCGACTTTGGTCATCTGCTGGTCATCGGAGGGGCGCCTGGTTTCTCCGGGGCAGTACGCATGGCAGCAGAGGCGGCGGCCAGAAGCGGTGCAGGACTGGTGTCCGTTGCCACCAGCCCGGAGCATGCTGCCCAACTGAATATGACGCGCCCAGAGCTGATGTGCCACGCTGTTACAGGCTATAAGCAGTTGATGCCATTAGTAAAACGAGCCAGCGTTGTCGCCATCGGTCCCGGTATCGGTATGTCGAAATGGGCCTCGCTGCTGTTGGGCTACGTCTTGGAGAGCGGATTACCTTTGGTACTGGATGCCGATGCCCTAAATCTACTGGCCTTAGATCCGGTGCAACGGAATAACTGGGTGTTGACTCCACATCCGGGAGAGGCAGCCCGTCTGTTGGGATGCAGTGTAGCTGAGATCCAGGCGGATCGATTTCAAAGCGTACGCAAGTTGCAGATGAAATATGGAGGTGTTGTGGTGCTGAAGGGGGCCGGGACCCTGATCCAATCAGGATCGGATCGTGCTACAAGCCTCTGCACTGAAGGCAACCCAGGTATGGCAACTGGTGGCATGGGTGATGTCCTGACCGGGGTGATCGCATCCTTACTGGCCCAGGGTCATGGCCAAGAGCTTGCTGCCATCATGGGCGTATGTCTGCATGCCAATGCTGCTGATATTGCGGCAAAGGAGGGGGAACGGGGCCTGCTTGCGGGGGATCTTATGCCAGTTATACGGACGCTGATAAACCAGGAGGTTGCTGAGTGTTGAGGCTGCGGGTAGATGGCCCGGAGCAGCAGGAGGCGACGGGTGCTGCCCTGGCAGCGAGCTGTCCAAAGGGTTGTATCATCTATCTATACGGAGATCTGGGTGCCGGCAAGACCACTCTGGTGCGCGGTTTTCTGCATGGTTTGGGGTATGTAGGGTCGGTTAAAAGCCCGACCTACACTATCATGGAGCCATACGAGATCAAGGGCGTTAGCTATTGTCACCTGGATCTGTATCGACTCGCCCACGCCGAAGAGCTGGAATATCTGGGGCTGCGCGACTTGCTGGAGTACGGGGCAACCCTGCTGGTGGAGTGGCCGGAGAGGGGGCAGGGCGAACTACCGTTGCCTGATCTCAATATCCATATCGAGTATCTGCAACAGGGGCGAATCCTGGAACTGAAAGCAGAGACGGAGCTGGGTGAGCGGTTATTGCAGGCGGCTTCTGAAAGAGTTGGCGGAATACTTAACAACTAAATAGAGGAAAGTCTGCTATCTTATAGAAAACACTGGAAATTTCTTTTTTCGCATGCTAGTTTTAACTTAATAATTTCGATATTTTTGGTGCGGTGGTTGATTGATATGAACAAGATAGCTGCCATCCTATTGCTTCTTCTCAGTTTTTCCCTCCAGGCAGGGCAGACTAGTGTCAACAGTCTGCGCCTTTGGAGCGCTCCGGACCACACCAGGCTGGTGTTCGATACCAGCACGCCAGTAAAACACAAGATATTTTCCCTGAGTAAGCCGGAACGTCTGGTTATCGATTTCAGCAATGCCAAGCTGGACACCTCTCTTGCAGGGTTTACCGGTAAGGATCGGTTTGTACGCAGAATCCGCAGCAGTACCCGCGATGGAACTAATCTGCGTATCGTTTTGGATCTTAAGTCCAGGATAAGGCCAAAGATCTTTGCCTTGGCACCTACTCGTGACTATGGTCACCGTCTGGTTCTGGATATGTTCGATACCGAGACCATTGCACGTGCCCCTCAGGATGTGGTCGCAGCAAAAAAATACAAGAAGTTCCAGCAGGCTCGTGATGTGGTTATTGCCATAGATGCGGGGCATGGGGGGGAGGACCCAGGGGCGATAGGGGCTCGTGGTACGCGTGAAAAGGATATTGTCCTATCTATCGCACGTAAGCTGGAGTCTTTAGTCAGGAAAGAGAGGGGTATGCGTCCGGTAATGATCCGTAAGGGCGACTATTATCTAGGTCTTAGAAAACGCTCAGCCATGGCGCGTAAACACAAGGCTGATCTGTTTATTTCTATTCATGCAGATGCAAATAAGAACAGGCGGGCGAGAGGATCTTCAGTCTATACTCTGTCCAATCGTGGTGCATCAAGTGAGGCGGCGCGTTGGTTGGCAGAACGGGAAAACAGTGCAGACCTGGTGGGTGGGGTTGAGCTGAAGGACAAGGATGATGTGTTGGCCTCGGTGTTGTTGGATCTTTCCCAGACTGGTACCCGTCAGGCCAGCTATGATGTAGCGGATAGGGTGCTGGGACGCATGCGCAGGATTGGAAGTGTGCATCAGAAATCGGTTCAGAAGGCGGGTTTTGCCGTACTAAAATCACCCGATGTTCCATCACTTCTGGTTGAGACGGCGTTTATCTCAAATCCAACTGAAGAGAAGAGGTTGAGAACTAGTAGGTATCAGAACGCTCTTGCCCGATCGATGCTATCCGGCATTAAAGATTATTTCCGCAACAATCCGCCGCCCGGAACCATGCTGGCACAGGATGCAGAGGCTAAACCTTCCGGTAGGCGCAAGCATGTCATCCACCGTGGCGATACCCTTGCTATGATCGCCCGACAGTATCAGGTCAGCGTCGGTGGATTGCGTGATGCAAACGGCCTGTCTGGAAATACCATCAGGGTCGGTCAGGTCCTGCAGATACCTTGAGAATACACGCTCTACCTTCACAGCTGATAAACCAGATCGCAGCCGGTGAAGTGGTGGAGCGTCCGGCGTCTGTGGTAAAGGAGTTGTTGGAAAACAGCCTGGACGCCGGTGCCGACCGCATTGAGATTGATGTTGAGCAGGGCGGAATCAAGCTTATTCGAATCCGGGATAACGGCAGCGGCATCCAAAAAGACGATCTGGCCCTGGCTCTGTCCCGGCACGCCACCAGCAAGGTTGGCAGTTTGCAGGACCTGGAGCAGGTGACCAGTCTCGGCTTCAGGGGCGAGGCACTGCCCAGCATTGCCTCGGTCTCCCGTTTGACTCTGACCTCCAGGCAGGCAGATACCAACTCCGGCTGGACCCTGGATGGCTCCGATGCAACGGCTGATCCGGCCCCGGTAGCCCATCCCCATGGCACTAGCATAGAGGTGCGGGACCTCTTCTTTAATACCCCGGCCAGGCGTAAGTTTCTCAAGACTGAGCGTACCGAATACAGCCATATTGATTCACTATTGAAACGCCTCGCCATGAGTCGTTTTGATGTCGGTTTTACCCTGCGCCACAACCAGAGAGAGACGTTATCCCTGTCACCAGCGCTCACCAGTTCAGACAGAGATCGCCGGGTGAGTCAAGTGCTGGGAAACGCCTTTTTGGAAAACTCTCTCTTTATCCAGATAGAAGCGGCCGGGATGCGACTATCCGGATGGGTAGGCAGGCCAACCTTCAATCGCAGTCAGGCGGATATGCAGTATTTCTATGTGAATAGACGCATGGTCCGCGACAAGGTGGTTAGTCACGCGGTGCGCCAAGCCTATCAGGATGTGTTGTTTCACGGGAGACAGCCAGCGTATTTACTGTTTATGGAGCTGGATCCACGGCTGGTGGATGTGAACGTGCATCCGGCAAAATATGAGGTGCGCTTTCGTGAGAGTCGTCAGGTCCACGACTTTATCTTCAGAACACTGCAACGGGAGCTGGCGGAAACCGGTATCGAGCCGCAGGGCGATATGGCACCGGGCGACAACACGGTTAACTTAGTGGCGTCAGAATTGGCATCTGCACATCGCTTTGAGGCGCGACCGCTGAATCTGGGCGTGTCTGACCGGCGTACGGCATACGACGCGGCATTCCAGGTCCAGCGCCCTCAGAATCAACTCAGAGCGGATGCGTCTGAAACTAGCGGCGCTCCACCTCTGGGATTTGCCCTGGCCCAACTACATGGTATCTATGTGCTGGCGCAGAATGACGCTGGGCTGGTCCTGGTGGATATGCACGCAGCGCACGAGCGCATTGTGTATGAACGGTTAAAACAGAATTTTGAACAAGAGGGTATCATTGCTCAGCCGCTCCTGGTGCCGGTGACTGTAGCTGTTTCTGAGCATGAGGCCAATCTTGCCGAAGAGGCGGGAGAGCTGCTGAATGAATTAGCTATGGAGGTTGATCGCCTGGGTACGGAGAAGCTGCTGGTGCGCTCGATCCCGGCCAAGCTTCAGGGTACAGATCCAGAGCAACTGTTGCGGGATCTGCTCTCGGATATGGTTGAATATGGAACCAGTGACCGTGTCCGGCAGGAGATAAATGCACTGCTTGCCGGAATGGCCTGTCACGGTTCAGTGCGGGCCAATCGCAAACTAACCATGGATGAGATGAATGCACTACTAAGGGACATGGAACGAACTGAACGTATCGGGCAGTGTAATCATGGCCGTCCCACCTGGGTGCAGTTGAGCATGGATGAACTTGACGGGTTGTTCCTGCGCGGTCAGTAAATAATCTGTTGCTGCCTGTAGATTAGTGTTAGTCCGTAAATAAAATATAACCGCGAAGAACACAAAGATCGCGAAGTTAATATATTGATTAACATGATGTTTTCTTTGCGATCTCTGCGTTTCAGTGAGAGTTATTCATTTTCTGGATAGCCACAAATTGACATGAAAGATCTACCAAACAACTCACAACCATTTGTAATCTTCCTTATGGGCCCCACGGCGTCTGGCAAGACCGAACTCGCCATTGATTTGGTGCAGGAGTTGCCCTGCGATATCGTCAGTGTGGATTCTGCCTTGGTCTATCGCGGTATGGATATAGGAACCGCCAAGCCCTCGGTCGAGGAGCAGGCCCTGGCCCCCCATCGGCTGATCGATATTTGTGATCCCATCGATAGCTACTCAGCGGCGAGATTTCGCCAGGATGCCATACGCGAGATGGAGGAGATATTCGCGCATGGACGGATTCCGCTACTGGTGGGTGGCACCATGCTCTATTTTCGCGCCCTCCAGTATGGACTCTCGGATCTGCCGGACGCAGATCCAGAGATCAGAGCACGCCTGGATGCAGAGATGAAAGAGTCGGGTTTGGGCGCAATGCATGCACGCCTGCGACAGGTTGATCCGTTAGCAGCAGGGCGCATCAATCAAAATGACCCACAACGGATACAGCGCGCCCTGGAAGTGTATGAGCTTACCGGGAAACCGCTTTCCGAGCTGCAACAACAGAATGGGGAACAAAAGCTACCCTACAATGTCGTTAAGCTTGTGCGTGCTCCCGAGGAGCGCTCCTTGTTGCATCAGCGAATAGAGCAGCGGTTTCACCGAATGCTGGAACAGGGGTTTGAGCAGGAGGTTGTGGATATTGTGCGAAAATGGGATCTGGACCACGAAACTCCGGCAATGCGTTTAGTAGGATACCGCCAGATGTTGCGTTACCTAAACGGAGATTACTCTCGAGAAGAGATGATTGAAAGGAGTATCATTGCAACCCGTCAATTGGCCAAGCGGCAGTTCACGTGGCTGCGGTCTGAGACGGATTCCAACTGGCTGAATGATCAGGGAAAAAATGTTTTAGATCAGGCCTTGAAAACGGTGTTAGCGCCCATATCTAGATCCTAACTGTAATTATAAAATCATGTGCTACACTTCCCGACGAGGGAGTGTTTTGTGCGTTCTTAATAATTTGTCCCGTCTCAGTGGAGTAGGGCCGATAATAATTAATCAAGGAGAATAAAATGTCGAAAGGGCAAAGCCTACAAGACCCTTTTCTTAATGCGCTGCGCAAGGAACGGGTACCTGTATCCATTTTTTTGGTAAACGGGATTAAATTGCAGGGACAAATAGATTCGTTTGATCAATTTGTTGTTTTGTTGAAAAACAGCGTCAACCAGATGGTTTATAAACATGCTATATCCACCATCGTTCCGGCGCGTAATATCAAGATTCAAACCGGACAAGAACAAGAACAAGAACAAGAGTCACACCCTGAACCCGGAAACTATTAGTCAGTACCGAGGGCGCCAAAACTGGCCCCTCACGCCTATATCTGAGTCGTCTTGGGGTAGCTACGCCTGACATATGTTTGATCGCCCCAAGACAGGTGAGCGTGCAATCCTGGTACACCAGGATATGGGCATGCGTCCCGACCCCGAAGAGTCGAATGAATTTATCGATCTTGCCGTCTCTGCTGGCGCTGAGCCGCTGGCTGTCATTACCGGCAGCCGCAAATCTCCAGACCCACGTTTTTTTATCGGGAGCGGTAAGGTGCAGGAAGTGGTGGACGCCATTGCCGCTGCTGATGCAGAGGTAGTCATATTCAACCACGATCTCTCCCCAAGTCAGGAACGCAACCTGGAACGTATGTTCAAGTGCCGGGTAGTAGATAGAACCGGTCTGATCCTGGATATATTTGCCCAGCGAGCTCGTTCTTTTGAGGGAAAGCTGCAAGTGGAGCTGGCTCAGTTACGCCACCTCTCAACTCGCTTGGTGAGAGGTTGGACCCATCTAGAGAGACAAAAGGGTGGTATCGGACTACGTGGTCCCGGTGAGACTCAGCTGGAAACGGATCGTCGGTTGTTGAATCATCGGATCGACCAGATTCGCAAACGCCTGGATAAAGTGGACAGCCAGCGTGAACAGGGGCGTAAATCCAGGAATCGTGCTGAGGTGCCAACAGTATCATTGGTTGGATATACCAATGCCGGCAAATCCACCCTATTCAATCGGCTTACAAATTCCGGTGTCTATGTCGCTGACCAGCTATTTGCCACTCTGGACCCCACTCTGAGACGGGTCGAGTTACCGGGAGAGGGCGCTGTGGTGCTGGCGGATACGGTTGGTTTTATCTCCCATCTGCCGCACGAACTGGTTGCCGCATTCAAATCCACTCTGCAGGAGACGGTTTCTGCCGGCCTTCTGCTGCATGTGATTGACTGTGCCAGTCCTCAGCGGTCAGTGTGTATAGCTGAGGTGAATGATGTGCTGGAGCAGATCGGCGCCAGCGAAATACCGCAGATAGAGATCTATAATAAGGTCGATCTGCTGGATGATGAACTACCCCATGTGGAGCGGGGGGACGATGGCTTGGTCAAAAGGGTTTGGATCTCGGCGCAGGATGGAGTGGGTCTGGACCTGTTGGCAGATGCCTTAGCTGAGTTTTTTCACCAGGGACATGTACGCCATACTATCTATCTTAAGCCTGAAAAGGGTCGTATTCGCTCCCTGTTGTACCAGGTAGCGAATGTATTGTCAGACGAAGCACTTGAGCAGGGCGGCTGGAAGATGGAGGTGGAAATGCATAGGCGAGAGTATGACCGCCTGGTCAGTAAGGAGCAATTGCAGTAAAGAAATTGACCGCATGTGTTGAAATAACTCCAGACCAGACCAATCTAAGTAACTTCTGATTTGCTATTGTGGTTCATTTTAGTTTGCATGCAGGCTAGAATTAACCAAATTCGCGGGAAAACCGCATAACTGTATATACACAGGAGTAGTACATGGCCTGGAACGAACCCGGTGGGGACAAAGATCCTTGGGGCGGAAACGGTAATGATCAGGGGCCACCTGATCTGGATGAAGTAGTAAAAAAACTTCAGAACAAGATTGGTGGAATATTCGGTGGGGGCAAGAACTCTTCCGGTGGCTCTGGGGGAGAAGGTTCAATTCAAGGCCCAGGATCAGTTGGGATAAGCGTGATTGTTGTGGTTGCCCTCCTGGTTTGGATGGCGAGTGGAATCTACATCATCGAACCGGCACAGCGTGGCGTGATTTTGCAATTTGGCGAATATAAAGAGGTTACCGATCCTGGTCCGCACTGGCACCTTCCTTACCCGATAGAGACGGTCAAGAAGTTCAATGTGGATGAGATCCTATCCTTTCGGCATCAGGCCCTTATGCTGACCCAAGACGAAAACATCGTGGATATTGAGCTGACAGTTCAATCCAGGATTCAGGATGTGGCAGATTACTGGTTTCAGGATCAGAATCCGGACAAGACCTTGCGCGACGCGATCGAGACGGCGGTGCGTGAGACCATCGGCAAGAGTAAGTTGGATTTTATCCTTACTCAGGGACGTGGTGCCATCGCCGACCGGATCAAAAAGACCGCTCAGAATTTGATCAACAACTACCATACAGGTATTGAGATCATAGGTATTAACATGCAGCCGGCCAAGCCACCGGAGCAGGTTAAGGGTGCGTTTGACGATGCCATCAAGGCGCGTGAGGATAAAGAGAAGAAAGAGAACCAGGCCCAGGCCTATGCCAACGAGGTTGTCCCGGTGGCCCGCGGTAATGCTGCGCGTAAACTGGCCGATGCCAACGCCTATAAAGAGCGGGTTATCGCTGAGGCAGAGGGTGATGCCAGCCGCTTTATGTCAGTGCTTACTGAGTATGAAAAGGCCCCGGAGGTCACACGTCAAAGACTCTATCTGGATACCATTGAAGATGTATTGCGCAAGACCAATAAGGTCATGATAGATACGAAAGATAGCAATAATCTGATGTATCTGCCTCTGGATAAGCTGATCCAGTCAGGCATTAACTCCAGATCTCTACCGCTGAAAAAACTGCCAGATCAGACCAAGATGCAGGCGGAGCAGGAACAGCGCCTGCGTGATGTAGATCGCAGCAGGAGGGTACGTTGATGTCATCAAGTAAACTTGGATTTATCATAATTGCGGGTCTGGTGGCCCTGAGCGTCTCCCTTTCCGCCTTTACTGTAAAGCAGTGGGAGCTGGCCATTAAACTGCGCCTGGGTGAGATAATAGATGCAGACTATAAACCGGGACTGTACTGGATGGTCCCGTTCATAAACAACGTCAAGAAATTCGACGGGCGTATTCAGACCCTGGATGCACGTCCACAACGCTTTCTAACGGTGGAAAAGAAGGATGTGATCGTGGACTCCTTCGTCAAGTGGCGTATTGCCAATGTGGGACAGTACTATCGTTCCACCGGTGGTAGTGCTGTGCGCACGTCATCACTATTGGCTGAACGTATCAACACCAGCCTGCGTGATGAGTTTGGTAAGCGTACCATCAAAGAAGTGGTTTCAGGCGAACGCACCGAGATCATGACTCTGTTGACCAAGGATGCCGATGAAAAGGCCAATGAGCTTGGGGTAGAGGTAATCGACGTAAGGATCAAGCGTATCGATCTACCTACCGAGGTTAGTGGCTCGGTGTACGAACGTATGCGTGCTGAGCGTGAGAGAGTGGCGCGTGATCTAAGGGCGAAGGGTGACGAGGCCGCAGAGAGGATTGAGTCCGAGGCGGATCGTCAGCGCACGGTCATTCTGGCCAACGCGTTCAGAGATGCAGAGAAGCTGCGAGGCGAGGGCGATGCCAAGGCAGCGGCTATCTATGCCAAGGCCTACGAGACCAACAGTGAGTTCTATGCGTTCTATCGTAGTTTGGCCGCCTATCGTACAATATTTTCAGCCAGCAACAATATGATGGTGTTAAAGCCTGATTCAGAGTTCTTTAAGTATTTCAACAAAATGGAAGAGGTGAAATAGGGTTACATATAAACTGATCCGCAATGATTGCTAAGGATCATTTGTAACTGAATAGGTCTGTTGAAACATCAGCCGGGCGGTAGACGCCCGGCATTTTTTTTGTATACAGGATGTACATAATGCCGCAGGTACAGGGATGAGCGGTAGCGGCAAACTGGATGATCACTATGTGGCACAATCTGTTAGCAGCCCTGGCGTTGGTATTGGTGATTGAAGGCATATTGCCATTTCTCAACCCAGGGGCGATGCGCAAAATAATGCGTAGCATGAGTGAGATGGATAACCGTTCCCTGCGTATCAGTGGATTGGTCAGCATGGCGTTAGGTGTTGCCATGCTATACATAGTAAATTAACGTCGATATATACCCCTACAGGCCCTAACGATGCAAAGAGAAAATTGGCTACTGCCGGAAGGCATAGATGAGGTGCTTCCACCCCAGGCCGCAGTTGTAGAACAGTTGCGTCGCAACCTGTTAGATCTATATGCCAGTTGGGGCTATGAACTGGTGTTCCCACCGTTTGTGGAGTATCTGGAATCTCTACTGATCAATACCGGCGGTGATTTGGATCTGAAGACCTTCAAGGTGACTGACCAGCTAACCGGACGTACCCTGGGGATGCGGGCAGATATCACCACCCAGGCCGCTCGTATAGACGCCCACCAACTGCGACGCGAGAGTGTTACCCGTCTCTGTTACGCGGGTACTGTCCTGCATACCAGAAGTGATGGCTTTGCCGGTTCCCGCGCCCCTCTACAGGTTGGTGCAGAACTCTATGGCCACTCCGGCGTAGAGAGTGATCTTGAGATCATCTGTCTGATGATGGAGTCATTAAGACTGGCCGGACTGAAAGATATCCATATAGATCTCGGACATGTGGGGATATTTCGTGGCCTGGTGCATCAATCAGGACTGGACCAACGCGGTGAGATGGATTTATTTAACGCCTTACAGCGCAAGGCAATTCCTGAGATAGAGGCACTGGTTGGAAGGTTAAATATTGGGGAAGCCGAGGCTCGCATGTTCATTGTCCTGCCGGAGTTGAGCGGAGATGACGCCCTGGACCGGGCCAAAGAGCTGTTTGCAGATGCCAATGTCGAAGTAAAATCCGCTCTGACCGATCTGATGAGATTGGCGGATCTGGTGAAACAGCGCATGCCAGATCTCCCATTGCATTTTGATCTAGCGGAACTGCGCGGCTATCACTATCATACCGGGGTCGTATTTGCTGCCTTTGTCCCTGGGTTGGGACAAGAGATAGCTAGAGGTGGTCGTTACGACGACATAGGGGAGGCCTTTGGCCGCGCCCGCCCGGCCTGCGGTTTCAGCTCTGACCTGAAGTTGTTGATGCGTCTGGGACAAGATGGGGCAGAAGCAACAAAAAGTGGTATATTCGCCCCCTGGTCGGATGATCCGGACCAGAATCAGGCAGTCGAAAGGTTGCGGGATGAGGGCGCAACGGTTGTTATGGGATTACCCGGACAGGCTGAATCTCCCACAGAAATGGGATGTGATACCGTCCTTGCCCATCAGGATGGACAATGGATAGTAACGACCGCCTGAATAGGCCGAGCAAACTAACAACATATTCAAAATAGAGAAATAAGCATGGGTAGAAATGCAGTAGTTATCGGTTGCCAATGGGGTGACGAGGGCAAGGGTAAGATCGTTGATCTTCTTACCGATCGTGCACAGGCAGTTGTCCGCTTTCAAGGTGGGCACAATGCAGGGCACACGTTGGTAATTGATGGTAAGACGACGGTTCTGCACCTGATCCCCTCCGGCATATTGCGCGAGGATGTGCGTTGCCTGATCGGAAACGGGGTGGTGCTATCACCTGAAGCCCTGCTGGAAGAGATGGATATGCTGGAGCAGAATGGCATTCCGGTATCATCTCGTCTCGGCATCAGCGAATCCTGCCCCATGATACTGCCTTACCATGTCGCCCTGGATCAGGCACGCGAAGTTGCTCGTGGCAGTAAGGCGATTGGAACCACCGGACGTGGCATTGGCCCGGCCTATGAGGATAAGGTATCTCGTCGCGGCATCAGACTGGGGGAGATGCTGGATCTGGAGCGTTATAAGGATCGTCTGCGTGAAGTGATGGAGTATCACAACTTTGCCTTAGTGAATTATTATAAGGCCGAGGCAGTGGATTATACTCAGGTTCTGGACCAGTCACTGGCCCATGCCGAAAGAATCCTGCCTCTGCTGGAAGACGTAACCGGTACCCTGCACAAGATGCGTGCCGCGGGGCAGAACATCATGTTTGAAGGTGCTCAAGGCGCCTTGCTGGATATCGATCACGGTACCTACCCATACGTGACATCATCCAATACCACAGCCGGCGGAGCTGCCACCGGTAGTGGTGTGGGACCGCGCCATCTGGATTATATTCTAGGCATTGTGAAGGCATACACCACACGGGTTGGTTCTGGCCCGTTTCCCACAGAGCTGTTTGATGATGTGGGTGAATACCTAGGAACCAAGGGGCATGAGTTTGGTGCCACCACCGGACGTCAACGTCGTTGCGGCTGGCTGGATGTGGTGACTCTGCGTCGTTCCCTGGATATCAACAGCGTAACGGGTATCTGTATCACCAAGCTGGACGTGCTGGATGGCCTGGAGAAGATCAAGATCTGTGTGGGCTATGACCTGGATGGTAAAGAGCTGGATGCCCCGCCGGTCGGCGCCGATCTTTTTGATAAGTGTAAACCGGTCTATATTGAGCTTCCTGGCTGGACCGAGTCCACCATAGGAACCAAGAGTCTGGACGATCTGCCTCAGGCAGCCCGCGATTACCTGAGCAAGGTGGAAGAGCTGTGTGGTGTGCCGGTAGATGTGGTCTCTACCGGACCAGATCGTGCAGAGACCCTGATCCTACGCAATCCGTTTGACGCCTGATCCAATCACGCAACACACTGGCCTTAACCGGTCGGTGTGTTCACTAACTCAAGATTGAGTGTTACTTCAGGCGGCTGATGCCAGTGAGCTAGTGAGAAACACAACCATGCCAACTCTCACAGAAATCCCCGAAGATTCAACCAACAGTTTCTGGATCAAGCGCTGGGTGGATGGTGATATCGGTTGGCACCACCAAGAGACCAACCAGCACCTGCTTTCACACTGGCATAGACTGGATATCGCCCCGGGTTCAGCGGTGTTTGTTCCCCTGTGCGGCAAAAGCCTGGATCTGGTCTGGTTAGCGCGGAATGGTTACTCCATCGTTGGAGTAGAAATCAGTACCAAGGCAATTGAGGAGTTCTTTGCAGAACGGGGGCTGACCCCGGAACGCACAAAGTCAGAGGTCTTTGAGATATTTCAGGCTGGTGATTATCGGCTTCTGTGTGGGGATATCTTTCGGCTCGAGCCTGAGCATATTCAGGGAATAACGGCGGTATATGATCGCGCATCCCTGGTTGCCTTGGACCCGAAGCAGCGTAGGCGTTATGCAGAACTCATCTCCTCGATACTATCGGCCGATTGCTCCGTATTGTTGGTGGCAATGGACTATCCAGAAACTGAGATGCAAGGACCGCCATATAGCGTGCCGGAGTCTGAGGTAATCGAGTTATTTGGTGATGGCTTCTCCATTACCAAACTACACAGCCTGGATCTTCTGAAGGAGACCGAAAGATATACTGAGAAAGGCTTGAGCAGGTTGTCAGAACAGATCTATATGCTGGAGCGAAAATAGCAGCATATCCGTTTGCTGATATGATTGTGTTGATTGGTATGTCGATAAGGAGCCAGATGGTGTTTTTATCCAGACAGTACAAACAACTACTAGGCGCATGCCTGCTATGCATGATGATCGCAACCATGCCGGTAGTAGCTGCCTCGAAGGCTGGAGTTGATGAGTTGTTTGCTAGTTGGTTGAAGGATGACCTCTGGCCTGAGGCCAAGGGTAAAGGCATATCCGCCACCACCTTTAAACAGGCTTTATCCGGCGTGGAGTTACAATGGAAGCTGCCGGATCTGGTTGCACCCGGCACTAAGCCACCGAGCAAACGTTCCCAGAGCCAAGCTGAATTCAGATCACCAGCGGCATATTTTTCAGAAAAACGCCTTTCCGGTTTAACCGAGGCAGGTCGTAACCTCTCCAACAAGTGGTCCAAGACAATCAGTAAGGTAGAAAACAGCTATGGCGTGCCAGGCCATATTCTTGTTGCGATATGGGGGATGGAGTCTAACTTTGGCCGCGCCAGGATAGCTCACTCAGCCATACCAGTGTTGGCGACCAAGGCATTTATGTCTACCCGCAAGGAGTTGTTTCGGCGTGAGCTGTTAGCTGCTCTTCAGATACTGCAAAAGGGATATATCTCGCGCGAATCTATGAACAGCTCCTGGGCCGGGGCCTTGGGTCAACCCCAGTTTATGCCATCGGTCTTTCTTAAGTATGCGGTAGATTTCGATGGAGATGGTCGTCGTGACATATGGAACTCTGTCCCGGATACCCTTGCCTCCATCGCCAACTATCTGGCCAAGTCTGGTTGGCAGTCCGGACGGGACTGGGGGTTTGAGGCGTCGTTACAGCCCCAGGTATTCTGTGGACAGGAAGGGCCGGATCGGGCGCGTCCGATAACCAAGTGGGTGGGGCAGGGTATCAGCCGGATAAATGGCAAGGCATTCCCAAAACATGAACTGGAAGCCAAAGGGATGTTGCTGGTTCCAGCCGGGATATATGGACCAAAATTTGTTGTTACGCCCAACTTCTATGTGTTGAAGGAGTACAACAATTCAGATCTATACGCCTTGTTTATCGGCAATCTGGGAGACAGAATTGCCCATGGCTCCAGAGCATTTCATGGGAGATGGGGAGATGTGGGGAGGATGCTACGATCCGACATTGCGCACATGCAAAGAGTGCTGGAAAAAGCAGGGTATGACGTCGGTGGGGCCGATGGTCTACCCGGATACAAGACCCGTCGTTCCATTGGAGAGTGGCAGAGGAAAAACGGTCATAACCCAAGCTGTTTTCCTACCTCTTCGCTTGTTTCAGTACTGCGTTAGGCTATGCTGGCCACAACGTCGCGTACCGCAGAGGTCAGCTGGTTAAGATCCTTATCATTGATTACATAGGGCGGTATCAGATACACCAATTTGCCAAATGGACGCACCCACACCCCGGCTTCGACAAATGCTGGCTGGATGGCCTTCATATCCACTGGTTTCTTCATCTCTACCACACCGATAGCCCCCAGCACCCGGACATCGGCAACCTGGGCAAGCTCTCTGCAAGGCTCTAGTCCTTGCCGTAGCCCCATCTCAATCCTGGTGACGCGCAGATGCCAGGGGGACTCGGTCAGGAGGCGCAGACTGGCCAGACCGGCGGAACATGCGAGGGGGTTGGCCATGAAGGTTGGCCCATGCATGAATATGCCTGGTTCACCACTGCTTATGGTCTCGCTGATTTCACGGGTTGTGAGGGTGGCGGCCAGGGTGATGTAACCTCCGGTCAGGGCTTTGCCGACGCACATGATGTCGGGTGATATTCCGGCATGTTCGCAGGCAAACATCTTGCCGGTGCGCCCGAAGCCGGTGGCAATCTCATCCAAAATCAGTAACACGTCATGCTTGTCGCACAGCTCTCGTACCTGCTTTAGGTAATCTGCCGAGTAGAAACGCATGCCCCCAGCACCCTGTACGATAGGTTCCAGGATCACCGCCGCAATCTGTTGATGATTCTGTTCAAGCTGCTCGGCAACAGGCGCTATGTCAGACTTTTTACAAGGCTCACCAAAGCCACAGGTTGGGGAGTCTACAAATGACTGTTGCGCCAGTACCCCGGAGAATATGGAGTGCATGCCACTTACCGGGTCACACACGGACATGGCACCGAAGGTATCACCGTGATATCCGTTGTGGATGGTTAGAAACATATCCTTCTCTGGCTTCTTCTTAGAATACCAATACTGGATGGCCATCTTCATGGCCACCTCTACAGATACTGATCCAGAGTCCGCAAAGAACAGTGTTTGCAACGGCTTGGGAGTAAGCTTAACCAGCTTGGCTGCCAGCTCCACAGCCGGCTGGTGGGTAAGTCCGCCAAACATGACATGAGACATGCTTTCCAACTGCTGCGATACAGCCTGATTCATGACCGGATGGTTATATCCATGGATGGCGCTCCACCAGGATGACATGCCGTCGATAAGCTCACGCCCATCACACAGGCGCAGGCGCACACCATTGGCAGATGCGACTGGGTAGATGGGGTGCCCTGAGCCTATAGAGCTATATGGATGCCAAACTATGCTGTTATCCAGCGCCAGAATCTGGTCATGGTCCATACTCATGGTGTGTCGTATCCTTGTGTCTTATCGTGGTTGTTTCATTATAGGATATTGGAGATCAACTCCTAACAAAAAACCACTGGGGATACACAACATCAACCGGATGGCCGAGTAACTTAATGTTTAATTATAGGAAAAGAGAAGCCAGCTGCCAAAGTTAGTGAGGAGGGTAGGCAGCTGGCCAGTGTCAATTTAAACACTCAAGTGAATTTTCCTGGAGACTTCCAGGAGAGGCCAGCGATACTGCGAGAATCACGATACTGCATTGGATTTGTTCTGCCCCCTCCTGAGAGTGGCGCTATTAAACCAAGTTTTTTACTGGGAATAATTGATAATTGTCATTATTCAAGTAATATTTGTGGATGTGAAGCTGGTTTTATTCCTCTAGCGGTATAGATTCATCCTCACCCCCGGTGCATTAAGAACTGTTTTCTTGATGGCCACATCCTGAAAGCTAACAACTGAGTTTCTATGAAGATAGCAGTGTTATCTGATGTCCATGGCAATAGGCCAGCGCTGCAAGTGGTGCTGGAGGATATGCAGCGGTGGCAGCCGGTAAACGGCGATCTGATAAATCGCGGACCTTGCAGTCTGCAGGTACTTCAACTGTTGCTGCAAACATACCCCCAAAGCACCTTCCTCAAAGGGAACCATGAAAGTTTTGTCATCGCCTGTGGTACCAAGGACGAGCCAAGGACTGGACCAATATATGAAATACGCCGATTTACCCACTGGACCTACGCCCAGATGGGGCAGGAAACTAGCCGTATAGCCGCCTGGGATGACAGTCTTGATCTGGACGACCTCGACGGTGGAAGTCTGCACATCACCCATGGAACCCGTTTAGGCAATCGCGATGGGATAACCCCGAGGACCAAGGATCATGAACTTCCGGATAAGCTGGGGGACAAACGGGATCTGTTTATAACCTCCCATACCCACTGGCCGTTCATTCGTGAATTTAATGGGACCACAGTAGTGAACAGCGGTTCTGTGGGGTCCCCGTTTGATAGCGACTACCGTGCCTCATACATCCAGCTGAGTTTTTCCCGTGGGCGTTGGTATGCGGAGATTATTCGGCTGGATTATGACAGGGTGCTCACTGAGCTAGATTATAAGCAGAGCGGCTTTATGGATGCTGGTGGTCCCATAACCAGGATAATGCTGATGGAACTGCGTCATTCACGCGGATTGATAGCCCACTGGATGCGCAACTATGAGGCTGCCGTTTTGGGAGGAGAGATTACGCTGGAACAATCAGTTGAGAGGCATCTGAATCAAATGTTGGGAACCAGCGTAAGGAAAAGGATTATCTCACTCTAGGTATTGTTTTACGCGGTATATGACGGTTGATGGCGAAACTTTGGATAAATTAACAGGTGAAAATGTTCGAATGTTCTGCAATAATAACCACAAGGTTTTATGCGGTTTATAGGTTTGTGGTTAGCCGGGATCGAAAGGTACATTCTCTGTTGTCTATTTCATCAAGGCAGCACCTAACCCGATGCAAAGATAACGCTGAACAACTGAAACCAGACATGGTTTGCAGAGTCCGGCCTATTGGTTGGTGTTAATAGGAAAAATTATCTCCCCATTAAATCTATCCTGTGTTGTAAATCTGTCAGATCTATATCATTCACCACGACCGTGGTGAGTGTTATATTTGGATTAGATATATAGTTTAAGTTGTGGTGGAAATGAGCGAAATAACAGAAAAAACTCCAACAAAGAAGATTATCAAAAAGCAACTGGCGTCAATTGCCATCTTTGTGATGCTTGGTGTGATGCTTGCCTATGAAGAACCCACCATCGAGATTGCCTGGGTAACTGCAATTCTGCTTCTAACCATCTATATGTTTGCGTTTGAGGTTGTTGATGTTGATGTTGCTGCTATCTGCATCATGGTTCTATTGGGATTGACCTCACTTTTTGCACCGGTGATGGGGTTGGAGAAGGGACTGGTTGACACCAAACATCTATTCGACGGCTTTTCCAGTAATGCGGTTATCTCGATCATTGCGGTCATGATTATAGGGGCGGGTCTCGACAAAACTGGGGTCATGAGCCGGGTAGCCGCATATATCCTGAAGATTGGCGGTACCGAAGAGAAGCGTATTATCCCGATCATCTCAAGCACCGTCGCCATCATTTCATCCTTCATGCAGAACGTTGGCGCAGCGGCACTGTTTATCCCAGTAGTTTCACGTATTTCCGCCAGATCCGGTCTACCCATGTCACGGCTCCTTATGCCGATGGGCTTTTGTGCGATCTTGGGCGGCACGGTGACCATGGTAGGTTCTTCCCCCCTGATCCTGTTGAACGATCTGATTCTAACCTCAAACACCGCTCTGCCAGCAGACCAGCAGATGAAAGCTCTGGGGCTGTTCTCAGTCACCCCGATAGGGTTAGCCTTAGTGGCCTGTGGAGTGATCTATTTTGTGTTAGCAGGCAGTAAGATACTTCCAACCACGGAAACTGAGAGTAGTCCAAGTGGTGCGGATGCCATGGCGTACTTTGAAAAACTGTATGGAATTAATCCGTCTATGTTTGAGGTCGTTGTCTCAGACGATAGTGATCTTGTGGGAAGACTGCTTGGCGAGATAGAAAGCACCTACAGTGTCAGGGCTATTGGGGTAAAACGCAGTGGCCAGGCAAGCATGGTAGGACCTGGCTCGGTTGCCTATGACACCCAGATAGAGGCGGGAATGGTTTTGGGTGTTGTTGCATCGAATATCCATATCGAGACCTTCGTACACAAGTATAATCTTAAATTGCGTTCGGAGTTGAGAACCTTCGTTGAATCCCTGGCAGCAACCAAGGCCGGTGTTGCCGAGGTAGTTATTCCGCCCGGTTCCAAGCTGATTGGAGGAAATGCACGCGAGGTTTGGCTACGTAAGACCTATGGTCTGAGTATGATCGCATTGCATCGGGATGGAGAGACCCTGCGCAGTGGCGATAATATCAGGTCAATGCCATTTCACGTTGGCGATACTCTGGTGGTCCACACCACCTGGGAGAATCTGGCTCGACTGCAAAAAGATCGCAACTTTGTTGTGGTTACTACGGAGTTTCCCAAAGAGGAATTACGCCCGACCAAGGTTGGATGGGCAGGCTTGTTCTTTTCTATTGCCCTGTTTCTGGTGCTATTCACAGATATACGGCTATCGATTGCACTGCTTACAGGTGCGATCGGAATGATACTCTCCGGTGTATTGAAGATAGATGAGGCCTATCAGGCTGTATCCTGGAAAACCGTGTTTCTTCTTGCCAGCCTCATACCTCTTGGTATGGCAGTTGAGCAGACGGGTACAGCCAAATGGATCGCAGGCCAGACTTTACTGCTGGTCGGTGATATGCCAATCTGGGTAATACAGTCAGCAGTGGCCGTGCTTTCAACCTTCTTTACCCTGGTTATGTCCAATGTTGGAGCAACCGTTCTGTTAGTTCCGCTTGCGGTCAACATAGCCATTGGCGTTGGCGCAGATCCCGCAGTGTTTGCTCTCACAGTTGCGATTGCCACGTCTAACTCATTCTTGATTCCTACCCACCAGGTAAACGCCCTGATCATGGGGCCGGCAGGTTACCGGGTACCCGATTTCATTCGCGCAGGCAGCGGTATGACGATCATATTTCTGGTTGTGATGATGGTGATGCTGAATATCGTATTCTGATCACCCTCCAACTGTTTGGTGGTATCAATTCATCCTTGTAACACTGGAAACAATCAATATTCCCGTAGTCCATCTGGTTAAGGTACTATGCCTTGATCGGTTATGATTTAACGCATAGCCTGAAACTGAACCAACTCTGCATTAAACGATCGAACCATTATTCGGAAGAAGAGTTTTCGTCAATTAAACCTGTTTTTTTGCTATATAAGAAATAGGTGGTTGTCAATTCCATAACCCTATCTGGGAGTAATGTTTTGTGGAAGGGTTTGATGAACTAACAATTAACACCTCGACCTATCAGTGGTCGGTCAAGGTTATTTCTGTCATCAAGCGCCTGCTGAGTGTAAGCATCAAGATGCACCATGATAAAGGGCAGATAGCCGATGGTGAGATCTTTCTGTTCAATCATTTTGCCCGCTTTGAAACCTTTATACCTCAATACCTTATCTACCAAGAGGATGGAACATACTGTCGTTCTATCGCTGCTGAAGAGTTCTTTGATGAGGGTGATGCCTTTTCCAGCTTCCTGCTGAGTGTCGGTGCTGTCCCGAATAAACACCCAAAACTTATGCCTTTTTTGGCTGGAGAGATTCTGCGTGGGCGTAAGGTCATTATCTTCCCGGAGGGGGGGATGGTTAAAGATCGCAGGGTTTATGATAGTAAGGGGCGCTTTAGTATCTACTCCAGGAGCTCAAAGGAACGACGCAAGCATCACACCGGGGCGGCGGTTCTCTCGCTTAAGGTGGATTATCTTAAGCAATCAATCAAGCATGCTTTTAATAACAATGATGAGGATGCCATCAACTATTGGATAACTACTCTGGAGTTTGCGGGCAGAGATCAGCTTCTTTCGGCCATACAGCGCAAATCGACAATAGTCCCGGCGAATATAACCTTCTATCCGATGCGGGTGGGTGACAACATTCTACGCCGTGGTGTTGAATTGTTTAACAGCGGGATAAGTAAACGTCTATCTGAGGAGCTGTTAATAGAGGGAAATATCCTGTTGAAAAATACTGATATGGATATTCGTCTTGGGGATGTCATCCGCACCGAAGATTATTGGACAGGCTGGGAGCGTCCGATCACGCGCCTCTGTACCAGATGTATCAAAACCCTGGATGATCTGCTAGTACCGAACCCGTCAAAAAGCAGGATGGAGCGTAGATATCTGTCTGCGCGAATCCGTCGTAATTCATTGAGGTTACGCGACAGTTACATGCGAGCCATGTATGGTGAAGTGACTATAAATATGAGTCATCTCGCTGCATTGATTATCTACAATCATCTGGAAAAGGCGGTGCCTGATGTTGATCGTAACTCCTTCCATCGGATGTTGTATCTGGCGGTCAAGTATGTCCAGAAACTGCAACATATCAATCTGCATCGAAGTCTGAAAAATCCAGAAGCCTATGCTGATCTATTGGGGGGCGAGAACGACGGTTTAGCACAGTTTTTCAAGACATCTGCGCAACTTGAACTGATTGAGCTTGAAGGCGGCAGGTATAGATTTCTACCAAAGTTATGCGCTGAGCATGATTTTGATCAGATCAGAACAGAGAACATGGTGGAGGTATATGCCAATGAAGCCAGACCTGTCGCAGGAATACAGGAAGTTATAAATAAGGCCATCTCAAATTCCTCGAACCCGGATATACAAGAGATAGCAAAACACAAATTCAGCGATATGCAAATCTCCTATGCGTGGGATAAAAAGTCCTTTAACAAACTACGTCATCAAGCAATTAATCAACGAGAGACTGCGACAGAGAGGGGTGATCCATTCTTGATAATCCCAGGTAAGCATAAGGATTTGGGCGTGGTGCTGTGTCATGGTTTTCTGTCAACTCCGGCAGAAGTCAGAGAGTTTGGAGAACAGATTTCTACTAGAGGTTATCCGGTCATTGGTCCGCGTCTTAAAGGACATGGCACATCTCCGTGGGATTTGCGCAAAAGAAATTGGAGCGACTGGCTGAGGTCTGTGCGTGAGGCATATGAAGTTATGTCGACACATTGCAGTCAGGTTTGTCTAGTTGGTTTTTCTTCTGGTGGTGCACTCTCCCTACTGTTGGCATCTGAACAGTTGGATGGATTGGCCGGTGTGGTGACAATATCTGCGCCCATTAAGTTTGTTGACAAAAATATGATGTTTGTGCCCTTTGTAAATGCGGCTAACAGACTGTCTAAATGGCTTCCATCGTACGAAGGTATTATGCCGTTTAGATACAATAATAAAACAGAGCATCCAAATATCAACTACCGTTCCATGCCTGTTCATGCGCTGTTTGAACTTCGCATGATGGTTAGCCAAGTTGAGCGACGACTATCAGATATTCACTGCCCTGCACTTATACTCCAGGCGGATCATGATCCGGTTGTTGAACCTGTGAGTGCTGATATAGTCATGAATAAACTAGGTAGCGGAGATAAGCGCTTAGAGATAATCAACTCAACTCGCCATGGCACCATATATGAAGATATTGGAAATAGCAGAAATCTGATTATTGAATATCTAAGGGACCTCTGATTAACTCGCTCGGCCATCATAGAGTTAGCCAATGGTTCCCAAAAATTGGGCAGTTAAATAATGCGGAAGTAAGTTTGGAATTCACCTATGCGCCTATTCAGCATCTGTTTGATTTTTAGTCTAGTAACCTTGACTGCTTGCTCTAAAACAGAAAGAGAGGAGGCGGTGTACCAGCTTATCCAGGAAGGAGTGCAATTGGCACAGGCCCATGATCTGAGCGGCATGATGGATTTGACTCGGGATGATTTTACCGTAGGCCCCGGGGATCATTCGAGAAAGGAAGTAAGGCGGATACTATTCGTAATGCTCAAGCGATATGGGCATTTTCGCATTCTCTACCCCAATCCATCGGTTAAACTCTCAGAAGATGAACAGATCGCCAGCGTAAAGATGAATTTTCTTATTGCAAAAAAGGATCAGACCTTTCCTGAATTGGAATTACTGTACAAAGATCCAACCACCTGGCTGGCGACCGCAGATAAGAGCGCAGACCTATATACATTGTCCATGGAACTGCGCTTCGATTCCGGTAACTGGTTACTGCAAAAGGCGAGAATCACCGGCTTCTCCAGACCACACGGGCGGATGTAACACGTGCGTCGCTATTTCATATCTGCATTCAGTGCCAGTAGGATTGGCCTCAATAGCATGCATACCGGCCCAGGCGGATAGGCGGTCTAGTAATCCAACTCCGCTCAGCCAGTCTGGGCTATTTAGGACCACTGATTCCATGATATGTCTGGATATGTTGTCTATTTCTTTATAAATACTGTCTTTTTGAAGGGAATATTAGTCCTAAAAAGCATATTTTATCCCCAATATGAGGGATGTGCTTGATTGTTTGGTGTATTATTATTCCAATTACCCTCAGATGCAGGGATGGACGCAAGAGGTGGGTACGACTGGTTTGCTTTGGGTGAATAGGTCCGGTGTCTTTGCCGCTACTCCATAGATGATGTCTCTTAGTCTCTGGCAGTAACCTGCATCTTAAAAAATGGAGCATAGGTAATATGAGAAAGTTAAGTTCAATATTAGTCGCTGTTGCATTGACCTTATCCACTGGTGTAAATGCAGCGTACATCACAATTAGTACCAGTACAGGTGGTATCTACGATGTGGACACTACTACTGGTGCAGCCTCGTTTGTTGCGAGTGGTGTTGTATTGACTGACATAGCAATGGACGCCAGCGGTAATTTGTGGGGTGTAGACTTCGACGACCTGTATTCCATAGATGTAAATACCAACACATTCACAAAGGTTGGTAGCTTAGCTGCGTATGGTATGAATGCGCTGACATTCAATAACAGTGGCACCACCTTGTATGGAGCAAATTTTACCAACAACAATTTTTATTCCATTGATACTACAAGCGGCTCAGCGACCAGTCTAGGAGCTGGCGGATATGCTTCGGCAGGGGATTTGGCCTTTAACTCAGCCGGTGATCTGTTTTTTGCGGCTGATACCGGCTCTAATGACACCCTGGCAAGTGTTAACACTGGCACATGGAGTAGTTCAGCTATAGGTTTAACTGGCATCAATGATGCTTATGGCTTAGCTTTTGTTGATGGCGTTATGTACGGAGTTTCAGCAGCAAAGGGTATGTATACCATAAACACATCTACTGGTGTTGCAACTCATATAGTGAATATCACCGGTATAACAGGCGATGTATATGGCGCAACAATTTCAGCAGTGCCTGTACCAGCGGCGGTGTGGTTATTCGCTTCAGGCTTGCTAGGTTTACTTGGTTTCTCGAGAAGGCGCATATAGAAGTTAAGAACCTCCCTGTACAACATATCTAATAAAAAGCACGGCCACTCCTGACCGTGTTTTTTTTT
>SWBY01010163.1_pt1 | contig 40499 bp, 38 predicted proteins | sample 4693071 | NCBI WGS metagenome assembly SWBY01 (sample SAMN10267273, study PRJNA491770) | bioreactor metagenome | isolation source: DHS bioreactor inoculated with marine methane seep sediment | place: Japan: Omine Ridge, Nankai Trough | collected 2006-05-06 | reverse complement strand
GGCAGTCCTGGTGGCAGTCCTGGTACGAGTCCCGGTGGCAGTCTGCTCCCTGGTATCCACCAGTAAGACTCGTCCCTCTGCGGCCACCGGGATATAAACGTAAGCAATATCATCAATATTCAACTCACCACCGCCAGTGATGGTGATTTCGGTTGTTCCGGTTTTCAGGTTTTGCACAATATATGCACGGGTGCTGCCGGCAGGGATGCTGAGGGTACCGCCTCTTTGTTCATTCCCTGTCCTGATATCCAGTGACACCGTAGCCTTACGGTCGTTGAAGTTCTTGACAGCCAGGTTCAGGTTGTATGCCCCATCCTTCACTTCAAGCCAGCCATTCACAATGCCAATATTATTACCCTTCCCGCCCACCTGTACGAACTCCACCCTTACACCGTTGTATTCTGCCAGACCCTTGGCTACCAGCGGGTCATTCCCGCTCCATGTAGCAAAGTCAGAGAATACTATAACGGTCCCGCCCGGTCCTGCCAGCCGCTGGCTATAGGTTATGGCGGCGGCGATATCAGCCGATATCGCCCGCTGGGGTGTTATGGCGATGACCTCCTTTGTCCGGGTTTTGTCACCTTCTTTCACGGCTAGTACAGGAACATTCTGCGCCCATACCACACTGTTCACAGCTGAGAGCCTCTCTGCTGCCACGGCTTTGGCCTCATCCAGCCTGCCGCCTGCCTGCATACTGGCCGAGTTGTCTATCACGATAACCGTATGCTGGCCAGATACTTTCTCCTCCATGATATAGGGGGCAGCAGCAGCAAGGCTTAACAGAATCAGTACAAGCAGCTGGATTAAAAACAGCGGGTCACGGATGAGCTTTCTTAGAAGCAGTGATAATTTATTGCGCTGCTGCTCACGTTTTAAGAAAAACAGCAGTGACGGTATATCAAGATATATGGTCCTGGGGCGCAGCAGGTAGAGGATTATCAGCGGGATGATACTGGCCAGGGCCAGCAGTGCCAGCGGACTGGAGAACAGGATATCAGATATGGCAGCCAACAATATCATCTCCCGTGGATGGTCCTGTAGATAGCCTCAAGGATGGGCAGATCTGTCCTGAACGTAAAGAAATCAGCACCCAGCCTGTCGCACTCGTATTTCAGGGCCGCATTGTGGGACTGCAGTTCACTGCCATATTCTAAAACAAAGCCAGTATTGATATCTGTGAACATCTGCTCACGGGTCTCAAGGTCACGCAGTTTAACAGCTCCCAGTTCTGCCAGTTCAATTTCTCCCGGATCCAGCACCTGGATCACGATCAGGTCATGCCGTCCAAGTCTGTACAGGGCAGGCTTGATATCATCCAGCGGTGCAAGAAAATCAGAAATGATAATGACCCTTGATTTTGATTTAATAACACTGCTGTACTGCTGCACTGGCTCGTTAAGTCCTGTGGAACCGCCGGGTTTGGTGGCATTCAACTGGTCGATGGATGCCAGCAGGTTCACCCTTCCCCTGCCTGGTTTGGATATATCGATATTGTCGGTGAATGTGGAAATGGCAAACTTCTCGTTATCCTTCATGACCAGGTAGGCAAATCCCAGTGCCAGCATGGCACCATATTCGTATTTGTTCAACCCTTCGGCAGGATAATCCATGCTGCCACTGGTATCAAGCAGGATATGGGTGACCAGGTCCCGGTATTCCTCGAACTGCCTGACATACAGCTTTTCGGTTCGCGCATATACCTTCCAGTCAATTGTCCTGAAATCGTCTCCCCTTTCATATTCACGGAAACCATAGGCATCAGTACCCTTTCCCACCTTTGTGGAACGCCGGGCTCCTGTATACTGGCTGGATACCCTTTTTTGTGCCACAAAAGAGAAACGTTCAAGTTCGCGGAGGAAATCGGTCGATATCATGCTGGTCAAAGGATCCGGACCTTATTCATCAGAGTATTTTGGCGTGTTTAATGATACCGTCGATCACATGTTCAAGGGTTACGCCCTTGCGCTGGGATTCGAAGTTCAGGATGATCCTGTGTTTTAATACAGGATAGGCCATTTTCACCACATCCTCCTCGCTGACAAAGTTGCGAGCGTTGATCAGTGCCCTTGCCTTGGCTGCCAGGATAAGCCCTATACTGGCCCTGGGTGAGGCACCGAATTCAATAAATTCAGCATTTTTCCTTGTCTGGATAACAATATTGATGGCTCTCTTTTTCATTTCATCTGAAATGGGCACATCCCTCACCAGGGTCTGGAGTTCAAGTAGTTTATCCCTGGTCAATATCCTGCTGACGCTGGGAACCACATTCCTTGTGTATCTCTCCACGATCTCATCTTCTTCCTCATACGTGGGATAGTCCAGGTTGATCTTTAGTAAAAAGCGGTCCAATTGGGCCTCAGGCAGGGGGAAGGTTCCTTCCATCTCAATTGGGTTCTGGGTAGCAAGTACAAAGAACGGCCTATCAAGTTTATAAGTCTCATTGCCAACTGTAACCTGTTTTTCCTGCATACTTTCCAGCAGTGCGCTCTGGGTCTTTGGTGATGCCCTGTTGATCTCATCGGCAAGTACGATATTGGCAAATACAGGCCCTGGTTCGAACCTGAACTCCTTGCCGCCGCCCTTTTCTTCTACCACATAGGTGCCTGTAATGTCAGACGGCATCAGGTCAGGCGTGCACTGTATCCTGTTGAATTTCAGGTCAAGTATCCGGGACAGGGTACTGACTGTAAGTGTCTTACCAAGCCCGGGATTGCTCTCGATAAGGGCATGCCCGTCACACAGGACAGCGATCAATATCTGGGTCACTGCCTCCCGCTGCCCCACGATCACTTTCCCCATCTCGTCAAAGATCGACTGGAATATGTCGCTGGAACGCCGGTATGTATCTGACAGGTCTTTGGTGTTTCTGTTCATTCAATACCTCGCTACATTCTTTATTTATTCATTTCATATATCAATTGTATTATTCATTTGATGTATCAATCCTATTATAGTCAAGAACATAATATTCATCACATATCATATGACCACTTTGCGCTCTTTGCGTACTTTGCGGTATTAAATAATTATAGTGGGAAGACATTGTTTTCAAACATATTGCCACCGCAAAGAGCGCAAAGAGTAAGTTTAATTTGTTTGGTTTTTAACTATATTCATCTGATATATCAATCCTATTATTGTTTACTCAACTGGATAGCATATTCCCTTATCAGTGCCCTGTCCGTGTTGGACAATTGCTGGAGCAACTGGTAGCTCTCATCAGCAGCATTTGAGGATTCCACATCCACAGGATAGGTCTGGGACGGCACGAACTGAACATCATCATCCTGGCCGGCATGCCGTATAGTGACAGATGTCCCGATACCCGGAATTATGACAAGTTCCACATTTTCCCCTTCGATGCTGGCAATTGATGTTTCCCCGTATATCTCTTCGTCCAGTCCTCCGTCAGGGGAGCTTGTCTGGTTGTCTCCTAACGCAAGAGTACTGTCAGGCAGTTTACCGCCCAGTTCATCCACCAAAGCAGTAATATCTTCCGGGGTAATGTCTACATGGGTCTGTGTTGTAAATAGTCCGGCTGACACTATCGTCAGCATGACAGATGCTATCATCATAGTAAGCAGATGCCGTCGGTTTAGGAATGTGCCTGCATCCACGGCCTTTAATCTTGAAGTTACCTGGTTCCTGAGGTCGACTGCCACCAAATTATCGTCGTTTCTGGTGTCGTAGGCAGCCTTGAGCCTTTCTTGCATCCATTCATACCTGGATTCGATCATCCCGATAGTGTCAATGGCAGGTTTTCTTATGTACAGTATAATGACCAGCACCGCTGAGACCAGGATAGATGATGCCATTACCAGTATCTCGTCAAGGGAAACTGCATCAACAATATAATATTCAATATACTGTGAGAACAGTGAACCTACATTGAAATAATATGACAGGGCATAGAGTATCAGGGTGAGCGTAATAAAATCTGCCAGTTTGTAATAGAACCTTTGCCTGTGGAATGCCTGGGATATTTTTTCAATATCGTCGTACATAGGGACCTCGAATGTTAATACAGAGTTATTATGTTATTATTTCTATATGTTATAAGTAACATCATAAAGGTTTATCTTTAAGTACGGATGAGCTTGTAGTTTGCAATAACAGCATCAATACCAAAGGTAATATTCTGTTTGCAGTTTATGTGTTATGGAATTAATAAATGGTATTACTTATGTAGCAAGAAGCAATTTAATATGGAAAAATATAATTATGCCAGGAAATATTATTATGAAGGAATATATTTAAATAATTTGTTGACATATATATTTCATGTTTGTGTAATAAATTATATCACGATTGTGTAACTAATTATTTATTACAATATGATCAAAAGTATAGGTGATATAAAATGAAAATTAGAGTCGTAAGTTCAAAAGACGAGATAAGTACTATCGGGGAAGAGGAGATTGTCCATCTGGCATTCAGACCTTCTAACAAGGATATTTTCACCCTTGTCCAGACATGCAATAACCTGAAGGCAATCCATATACCAAGTTCGTATAACAAGACAATATCAAAATCCATCCAGATGTTCCTTGATATGCAGAACATTGCCCTTCTTGAAGGCGATGTATGGGGTCACAGGAAGGACATCAATGAATACTATGAGATCAAACCACAGATATTTGACCGCATAGAGGATCTCAGGAAGGAAGGAAACTCCAATGATGAGATACTGGACCGTCTTGGTATGGAAACCAGGCTCAGTAAAGATCTTATCAAGTTCTTGATCTAAAGTATAAAGCAACAAACCGATATTCCGGTGTTAACCGGAATTATCATTTTTTATTTTTTTATATTTCTATTTTACCAAAAACGAGCCGAAGGCATAATCCTCAAGTTCAACCACTTTTTCCCATAATGAATAACATTCGCAGTCAAGCCAGGACAATGCCTCAATGTCCTGGGTGATAGAAAAATCACGCAGTGCCTGGGCCACATCCCTGTCACACTCCCTGCAATTATGGGGTCCCCTTTTCGTACCGGCAGCTACCGGGTCAGATACTAATGTAAGTCCAGGGAATTTCTCCTTTGCAGTTCTAAGAACAAAAACAGCGCTCCAGAGCCATGGAGGCCGGTAATCCCTGCGGTCATACAGTTCTTCGACCAGTGTACCTTTCTGGATATTGGTCAGGTTCAGGGAAATGGTAGTGGCATACGGTGCAGCATCTGATATTGATGCCAGGGCATCCTCGATTGCTGTTTTCTCAGACAAAAACGGAGGTTTTAGCAACAGGTACGCTTTGGTGGATACCCCCATCTTTGAAGCTATCTCCGAGGCCCTGGTAAAGTCATTAAAAGTAAAACCCTTGTTTATACAGTCCTTGCGTATGGTATCACTGCTTGTCTCAAGTCCGATTGCGACCTCGAACTTTATGTCATATTTTTCAAGTATGTCAAGAATGGTGCCAAGAATTTTTTCATTTACAAACTCAGGCCTGGTCTCAGCCATGACCTTTTTTATGGAACCTGTTTTTCCTATCCTTTCCATCATCGCATTTCTTACCTCTTTGGATACCTCCCTTTCATCAAGAAAACTGCCTGAGGTAAAGATCTTTAACAGGGATGTTCCGGTTACCATTTTCTCCAGTGCATGGTCGAGCTGGGACAGCAGGTTATCTTCTGATGGGGGTTCATCTGCAGCATCATTGAAGTATCCGCACATTGTGCACCCGCTTTTACGACTCCAGTAGCACCCGATGGTACGGAAAATCACTGTCAATGAATCAACGGCCCTCCCTTCCTGCGGGTCACGTCCGGTCCAGACTGCTACTGGCATACCAGGAGAATATCGGTTTTTTTTCACGGTAAAACACTCAAAATATTATTTTTCATGGAATCTACATATCAGCTATGGTTTATAGCTATGGTTTTGGCCTAACTTGATCTGGTACCACATTTGGGGCAGATCTTCCCGAGGAATCCAGTTTATTACCGCATTTTGTGCAATAGATCTGCTGTAGATCCTGGCCGCATTCGGGACAGTGTTTCCACACCGGTTGAATGGCACCCTGGCAATTCTTGCATACGAGGTTATCTGATACGACCGATTCCTGTGTACTCATATATGGTTGGATCAGTTCAAGAGACCGTGTTGCCTCACCGATCATCACACCATCCTTTTCCTCTTTTATTACTAGGCGCAGTTTTCCTGCCATATCCTCAAGGAAATCATTGTGATTATCAATTAACCAGTCCAGCAGGTCAGCATCGCCATTTATTGAACTACTGATCTGCCTGATAGCCCGATATCGCCTGATCAGGTTTTTGTTATTAATGTTATCTGATGAGCGTTTCAGGATTTCTATTTTCATGTTTTATCCTTTTTCTGGTTTTTTTATATCACAATAGATCTATCTGGTTGCTTATTCAAATTCGATGGTAGCCGGAGGTTTTGGTGAAATATCATAGACTACCCTGGCAACACCCGGGATCTCACTGGTTATTAGTGATTCAATTCTTTTCAATGTCTCCCAAGGGAGTTCCATTGGTACGGCAGTCATACCATCCCTGGATTCCACTGCACGCACTGCTATGATCCAGCCGTGGATACGCTGGTCACCTTTCACTCCGGTCCCTTTTCCAAGCAAGGCTGCAAAGGTCTGCCAGGGTTTGAACTTCTCAAGCAGTTCATTTTCAACAATAGCATTTGCTTCCCTGACAGCGGCTATTTTTTCTTCGGTAACCTCCCCGATTATTCTCACAGACAGGCCCGGCCCAGGGAAAGGCATTCTCTTTGATATCTCATCGGGAAGTCCAAGGGCATGGGCCACTTCCCTTACCTCATCCTTATACAATTCAGAGATGGGTTCAATTATTTCGTCAAAATCTATGACGGACGGTAATCCACCAACGTTATGGTGTGATTTGATCCCACCCTCAGATTCGATCCTGTCAGGGTAAATAGTACCCTGGATAAGGTATCTTGCATTGAGTTCCCTTGCCTCTTCTTCAAATACCCTGATGAACGTCTCACCTACAGCCATGCGCTTCTCTTCCGGGTCAGTAAGTCCTTTCAATGCCCCTAAAAACCTATCACCGGCGTCTATCACCTGGAGGTTCATACCTGAAAAGACTTCCTTGATCTGCTGTGTTTCCCCTTTTCGCATCAGGCCGGTGTCAATGTAGATCGATGTCAGCATGTCCCCTATGGCTCTATGAGCAAGGACGGCACATACTGAACTGTCCACACCACCAGAAAGTGCGATAATGGTCGGTCCGTCAATACTTGTTTTTAATTGATTTACTGCGTTTTCAATAAACTTATCCACTTTAACCATTGGATATTTTCTCCGGATAAAAATTTTTATTAATAAAATCTTGTAGATATTACAATACTTCTCAGTTTGTAGATATATACAATACTTGTCAGTTAGTATTTAATTCCATTTACTCAATCAAATTCTTATGTAATTTATGATATTTAAACGATAACTCGATTAATAACACAATAACTAAATACTATCAATTTTTTTACTAATTTGTGAGGTTGGTTAATGCTGACTGATGGAGTAGAATCCGAACTTGAATTATTGGAACGTCATATTATCATACTGAAGGTTGTTATTCAAAATGGGCCTATCGGAATTATGAGAATGTCTGAGGAAACTGGTATACCAAATCACAGGGTTCGGTATTCTTTGAGGGTGCTTGAACATGAAAATTTGATAATTCCATCTACCTCCGGTGCTATAGCCACTGACGAGGCCAGGGAATATATTATGGGTTTTGAATCGGTCATTACACGTTTAACAGAAAAAATGAATGATATTAAGAATATAGGGTAATAGGTATTTTGCAAAATATTCTTCAAGGAATTTTGCAGGACGAAATACCACCCTGGAATTGTACGCCTGTTTTCAAGATAACAAACCTTTTTGCATGTAACAAAAAATTAAGATAACATGCAAGTACTGGTTGTAACAGGGCGTAAGGCCGCAGGGATAGTACGTAAGTCTGTGGGCAATCTGGCAGAGGTTTTGGTACTGGATATTGATGTTGCCGCCTTTACAACGCCGACCCGTCTTGAAAAATCCCTCAATGGACAAGAATTTGACCTTATTATCATACCGGGGCTCGTCTCTGCCGATTTTTCCAGGCTCGAAAAGCAACTGGAAACTCCAATTCGGCTGGGTCCAAAACATGCTGTTGACCTGGGATTCGTGCTGTCAAGTTATACTGATGTTGAATTATCGACCACCATACCCGCCTGTGAACTACTAATACAGCAGCGACGGGATATTGCATTATCAAGTCTTGCAGAAATGGAAGATTTTGCATCACCAGCTTTATTATTGGGCCACCTCAAGATCGGCGGGGATTCGACCATAAAAGTGATGGCAGAAATAGTGGATGCTACTGCCCTGCCCGGTGATGAACTTATTGAGAGGATACATCTTTTCCAGTCCAAAGGTGCAGATATCATTGACCTTGGTGTGGGCATGGCCGCTACTGCAATTGATGTTCGGCGCACGGTCAAAACGGCCAGGGAAGTTGTTTCGGTGCCCATAAGTATTGACACACTGGAGCCAGAACTGATCGTCGCAGCAGTGGGATCTGGTGTTGATATGGTATTGAGCCTGAATTCTGGTAATATCACGCAGGTTGCACCCGTTATTTCCAAAAAGGATATTGCTGCGGTTGTTATTCCTGACAGCGGTGGTGGCATGGACAGCCTGGAGGCAAACATCAAGTCTGCAAAGGATGCAGGCATTTCAAAGATCATAGCAGACCCGGTGCTGGACCCACCAGGCCAGGGCATGGTTGAATCCATGACACGATATAAACAATTCAGGCGATCACATCCCCACACCCCCACCTTCTTCGGTGTCGGTAATATCACTGAACTCATTGATGCCGATTCGGTTGGTGTGAATGCGATGCTCACTTCCATTGCAGGTGATGTGGGTGCAGATATTTTGTTTACGCCCGAATACAGCGACAAGGCCAGGGGCAGTATAGCCGAACTTAAAACGGCGGCCGGGATGACGGCACTGGCTACTCGGCGCAGCACTCCACCCAAGGACCTGGGACTTGACCTGCTTGTGCTGAAGGAAAAACGGTTCAGGCCCTTTGAAAACTTGCCTGAAAAATTCATAGAGAGTGAAAAAAGCTACCAGTGGATGCGTGACCCTGCAGGGAGTTTCAGGATAAGTATCTCTGATCAATGTTTCAGGGACGGGGAGTTCAGGCAGGGCAGGATCATTGCCAGGCATACAAAATATACCATTGTAGGGGATAATGCAAAGGAGGTGCTGGATACTGCCCTGGACTTAGGGTTGGTATCAAGACTGGATCATGCTGCTTACCTGGGCTCGGAATTGATGAAGGCTGAACTGGCTATTAAACTGGGGCGTAGTTATTCCCAGGATGATGATTTTTAAACGAGGTAATTTACGTATAGGAAATTATATCTGGAATTCTCCATTTACTTGAAAACCTCAGAACATCAGGACAGGGGCAATGGGGGCCGGAACAATGATTGGAAGAAGTTAAATCATATACCAGAGATATTCAACCAGATGAAAATCGCAGTAACCCGGCTGGAAGAAAAGTCCGGCGGTACCAGTGAACTTTTTTCAAAGTACGGCCATGATGCAATACTGGTCCCGACAATGAAGACCGAAATTCCGGATAATCCTGCATCACTGGATGAGCTTTGCAGGAAAGTGGCCTCAGGCAAAGTGGATTTTCTTATCTTCTCAAGCACTATGGGTGTCAGGTACTTCTTTGAACAGTGTGGCAGTGTCCCGGATACTACCACGATTATAGCAGTCGGTCCCAGGACACAGGAAGCCGTCATCGATAAAGGCCTCAACTGTGAAACCATTCCCACATTCTCATCTGACCATTTTGCATCCCATCTTGGCTCACGTATTATAGGCAGGACCGTAGGAATAATAAGGCCAGATATCCCCAATCCAGGGTTGGTGGAGTCGCTTACTGCTTCAGGCGCCCGTGTACTGGAAGGAGTAGCCTACAGGTTGGTACCCACCGGAAACGATCTAAGGAAGATACTGCCTGACGTGGACGCAGTCATATTTACCAGCGGGAAGTCATTTGCTCTGTCCGGTGTATCGGCAGGGGATGCAGCAGGTAAAACAGTGATTGCCATCGGGCATAAGACCGCGAGCATGATGCGTGATCATGGAATTGTTCCCGATATAACAGGTAACGGCACGCTGGAAGGATGCCTCAAAGCCCTGGCTGGTCAGTCCAGGTAAATTATGGCCTTATTCGGGCATATTTCCATACATTTACCGCAGCGGATGCATTTATCATAATCTATGCGTGCCTCGCCGTCAACCCTGTACAGTGCATCCACAGGGCACACCTGGTCACATTTTCCGCATTTCCTGCACCCCTGGACTACAATATATCTATCGTTCTCCAATATCTATCGTTCTCCATTTCGACCATCGATAAATTATTAAATAAATAGTTGTAATAGTTATAGTATTATAATGGTTTTGTACAAACTATACAATATTGTACTTAACACTTACCACTTGCCACAATAATACTGAATAAATCATGCATAACAATAACGAGGTGTAAAAAATTCCAAGTTCCATACCTGAAATGATCCACGGTAATTTCAATTGCTCAGACATTGCCAAATGCGTGCTTGGATTGAAGAACCTGGACATGGAAACCTATAAATTACTAGTATCCCATGGACAAATGACTGCTGAAAAACTGGGTGAACTGCTCGGGCGGGAACGCAGCACTGCCTACAGGTCCCTGCAAAACCTCATGTCATGCCAACTGGTGTACAGGGAGACTAAAACCATAGAGGGTGGAGGCTATTATTACGTTTATTCAGCACTTGATCCCTGTAAATTAAAAGAAATGATAAAAGGGAATATCGATACCTGGTATGAAAAGATGAACTCCATGATCGAAGATATCGAATCCGGGATAATGGAATCTTAGTAGGTTTACAATACCTGGTCACACACCAGTTCTACCTGTTCCCTGAACTCTTTTTGCCTGATCCCCATAAGTCCTGCTAAAAACATTGCACCACCTGCTCCCACGCCCTCCTTGATCACTCCTGATTCATACATCCTGAGTCCCTGGTACCTGGACCTGCTAAAACCAGGGTCAGCAATATACGATTCAAAGCCCATGTCAGATACAGTTTCAACAAAACTGGCAGTGCCGTCTTCTGCCACAAATTTAGTAGTAGCAATTGAAATATTGCCTTTTATACCCAGACCATCCAGGAGGGCCAGTACTGCCATCATTTGCGTGCCGCCTGCCAGTACGATCCTTGTGTCTTGCAGCCCGTCCATGAGACCGCATACACACGGCATCATAGGATCGCCGAAGTGCTCTATTGCGCCCATGGGGTCGTGTGCCATATCCCCAAACCGGACACCTGCAATGCTAAAGGCTTCGCCCACTACCTGTGATTTAATGTCCAGGGGGTTTAGGGAATTACTACTGCTCACCCTGCCGTTTATGCCTATTGCCTGAAGCACAGCCATGGCAGTGGTGGTCCCGCCTGGAATACTTTCACCGATAATAACAAGATCCGAGAGCTTTCGTATCTGGCGCCCCATCTCCAGTGCATTCGCATATATCTTACCCGCATCCGGCACTGCCTGTGCCGTCCTGATATCCCTGCCAGGGAAGGCACCAACATCCAGCAGTGGTATGCTGGGGATTATCTTCAGGCCACTGTTTATGAACATAAAAGGGATGCCTGTCAACTGCAATGCCGCCCTGGTGATCACGGCAGGTGTAGGACTCTGGTCCGTCATCGGGGGTTCGGCATTGCACACTGTCTTGCCCAGTGTTACTAATTCGGCATCTCCTGCCGGGGTATAGTCGATCAACTCGGGCGATTTCCCTGCCGCAGAGATGCCCGGAATACTGGCTGTATCCGTATTTGACAGGACACAGAGGAATAGCGGGTGTTCACTTTCGAATTTAGTTGGTTCGGGGGAGATCCAGTGATCCATATATACTCCTTTAGTGGTAGTATCTTTAAGAGTTACCCTGTATCTTCAGGGCAAGTATCTCATAATAAAAAAAATTTTCCCTCTTACCTACTGCTAATGTAATTCAGGTACCAACAGAAAAAAATAAGCTACAATCAAAAAATAGTTTTAAATTTTGCAGAACAGGAAAAAACAATCTACTTTAATTGAAACTTCAACATCTTCAGTTTTTCAATGTTTTTCATTGTTCTCTGAGTATCTTTTTTGGTCTGATTTTCGAGATGCTCTACAATTTTACCCATCGGAACAGAAAGCTTATAAACTTTCATTGGTCTGCCCTTGCCTTGTTTCTTGATCTCTCTTTCATTCAGCCACCCGAAATCCCTTAACTCCCTCATGGCAATACTAACTTCCGGCTGCCTGAGCTGGGATCCAAGTTCCAGGTCTTTTGAAGTTGCTTCATCAACATTGGAAAGAAACGCAAGAGTTGAAGCCACATTCCTTGACAGATTTAAATTACGTAAAATATCAATAAACTCCAAATCAGTATCATCAAAAACTCTTACTTCAGAAGATCTCATATATAGCATCACCTAATGTATTATTGCTTATTTTTTTTTTATAATATAAATAGTTAATTCTAATAAATAATATTTAAATTAAGTTACAATAAATATTGTTATGTTATTTTATTCTATTGCTGTTGATTATTGTTTAATATTATTTCATGATTAATATAGTTATTGGTCTATGACTACTATTTCACACATCTTATTTACCATGAACTCAATTTCACATACAATACAGGGATAGTTATGAAAGACACATCTATCAGCAACAGGATGCAGGAATACTTTGACGAACTGGAGAAAACGCTCCAGGCCGAAATTGATATTGCCTCAAAGGCCAGGAAAAAAGGGCTTGAGCCAAAACCACATATCGAAATTCCACTTGCTAAAGACCTGGCTGACAGAGTTGAGAAACTTATGGGGATAGAAGGTGTTGCACCCTGCATCAGGGAACTGGAAACAAAAATGAGCAGGGAAGCAGCAGCTCTCCAGGTAAGCGTGGATGTGGCCACCGGAAAGGTACAGTCATTCGATTCAGAGACCGAGGCCATTGATGCGGCTGTCAGGGTGGCGGTGGCGGTGCTTACAGAAGGTGTGGTAGCGGCTCCGATCGAAGGTATCGAGCGGGTCGATGTGGACGATAACACTGATGGTTCCAGGTTCATCAGGGTTTATTATGCGGGCCCCATCAGGAGCGCCGGCGGCACGGCACAGGCACTTTCGGTCCTGGTGGCTGATGTTGTAAGGCAGAATATGGGTCTTGAGCGGTACAAGCCCAGTAAGGAAGAAGTGGAACGGTATGTGGAAGAGGTATTGCTGTACAGGCGCGTGGCCAACCTGCAATACACACCCAGCGAAGAGGAAATACGCCTTATAGTGGAGAACTGTCCCATATGCATTGACGGTGAACCAACCGAGGATGCTGAGGTGGAAGGGCACAGGGACCTGGCCAGGATACCAACCAACCGCGTAAGAGGTGGGATGTGCCTGGTACTGGCCGAAGGGCTGGCACTAAAAGCGCCAAAGATAAAAAAGCATGTAAATGCTCTCAAACTGGACGGCTGGGACTGGCTTGACCAGTTCATTGCCGGGGTCAGTAAAAATAATGAAGATGAACAGGAAAATGATGATGGGGCTGTCAAGGTCAAGCCCAAGGATAAATACCTGCAGGACATCATTGCAGGTCGGCCAGTGTTCTCATATCCTTCCAGGCCAGGCGGCTTCAGGTTAAGGTACGGGCGCAGCCGGAACACCTGTTTTGCAGCCGGAGGCGTAAGTCCGGCAACCATGGTATTAATGGATGATTTCCTTGCACCCGGCACCCAGATGAAAGTTGAAAGACCGGGTAAAGCCCTTGGAATAGCGCCGGTGGACAGCCTGGAAGGTCCTACGGTACGGTTGTTCAACGGCAGGGTATTGAGAGTGGATTCCATTGACGAGGCAAGGAAAATAAGGGATTCGGTATCCAGTATCCTTGATATCGGGGAGTTGCTTATCAACTATGGTGATTTCCTTGAGAATAACCATATCCTTATCCCTTCATCATATTGTTTTGAATGGTGGGTCCAGGAACTGCATACTAACGCCGGTAAGATGGGTAAAGATGTGCCATATGATGATTCACAGCTAACCGAACCCAGGGGCCAGACCGCACTGGAGTTGTGTGATACGTTCAATGTTCCGCTCCATCCCCAGTACACTTACCTGTGGCACGATGTTACTTCAGGAGAAATAATCACACTTTCAAAATACATTGAACAAAATGGCGAGTTCGATGGTGAACTGCTATTGATTCCTGTTGACGATACAATCAAGCAGATACTGGAAACACTGCTTGTCCAGCACAGTATCAGAGAGCAGCGAATTGAAATTGAACAGGCAGCACCGCTGGTCAGGTGCCTTGGGCTTGCTGGTTCACTGCAAAGGCTCAGGAGCGCTTCACAGGACGATTTTCCCGACCCCATGGAGATAGTAAACCACCTGTCCCAATTGACGATCAGGGCAAGGGCACCCTACAGGATAGGAGCGCGTATGGGACGGCCAGAGAAATCTAACAGGCGGGAGATGAAACCGGCGCCAAATGTTTTGTTCCCTGTAGGTGAAGCAGGCGGACGGACACGATCCCTCATCAATGCTAAAAACTACTCAAGGTCGTTCAAGGAAAATGTGGGTGTCTATGAGATCGAGGTGGACTGCAGGGCATGTACCCACTGCGGTACTGTGACCTTCAGGAACTTGTGCCCTGACTGCAACAGCCCGACCCTGCCAAAATTGCACTGTCCTGTATGTAATATCGAGACAAATGAACCGGAATGTCCCAAATGCCACAAAGAGACTACGTCGGCTGATAAACTGACAATTAATTTCAAGGAAGAGTATAAAAGGGCCTTCGAAAACCTGGGTGAACGTGACAATCTTGATACGTTCAAGGGTGTCCAGGGACTGATATCCAAACACAAGACACCTGAACCCATTGAAAAGGGAATACTACGCGCCAGGCACGGTGTGGTGACCTTCAAGGACGGAACGGTGCGTTATGATATGTCTGATATGCCTTTGACCCATGTCAGGCCCGATGAGATAGGTGTAAGCGTAGAGACGATGCACAAGCTGGGATACACTGTTGACACATATGGGGCAGACCTGGTGGACGCATCGCAGGTAGTTGAACTGAAGGTGCAGGACATTGTCGTTTCCAATCACTGTGCCGAATACATGCTCAAGACTGCCAATTTCATTGACGACCTGCTTGTCAAGTATTACGGCCTGGACCCCTACTATAAGGCAGGATCGGTGGAGGACCTTATCGGGACCATGGTCATAGGGCTTGCACCTCATACCTCTGCCGGGGTACTTGCCCGGGTCATAGGGTTTACAGGTGCCTCGGTGGGTTATGCCCATCCCTTTTTCCATGCTGCCAAGCGGCGCAACTGTGATGGTGATGAGGACTGTGTCATGCTGCTGCTGGACGGGTTCTTGAACTTCTCCCGCTCATACCTGCCAGATAAACGGGGCGGACAGATGGATGCACCGCTGGTGCTTACTACGCGCATCGACCCAAAGGAGGTTGATAAGGAGGCGCATAATATCGATTTGTTGTACAGGTATCCGCTTGAGTTCTATGAGGCAACCCTGGAGTATGCCAATCCCAAAGACCTGGAAAAGCTCATTGATACTGTGAGCAGCAGGCTGGGCACACCTGGACAGTATGAAGGCTGGGGTTTTACCCATGATATTTCAGATATTGCCATGGGACCGGCTAACAGTGCATACAAGACCCTGGGTACTATGATCGAAAAGATGACGGCCCAGCTTGAACTGGCACGTAAGATAAGGGCTGTGGATGAACGGGACGTGGCGGAAAGGGTTATCAAATCCCATTTCCTTCCTGATCTGATCGGCAACCTGAGGGCTTTTTCCCGCCAGCAGGTCAGGTGTGTGAAGTGTAACAGGAAGTTCAGGCGAACGCCGCTGAAAGGAGTATGTCCGAAATGCAACGGTAAGATCGTACTTACTGTACATGAGGGGTCTGTCAAGAAGTATATGGATGTTTCACTTAAGGTAGCAGATGAGTACGAAATAAGTGATTACACTAAACAGAGACTTGAACTGATCAATCTTGAGATCAAGTCCCTGTTCGAGAGTGATGTTTCAAAACAGATGGGTCTGGCAGATTTTATGTGATGTCTATGGTTCACAGGTCATTGCCAGGTTTTATGTGATGTCCACGGTTCACAGGTCATTGGCATCTGCGAATTTTATCAATGCTTCTCCCAGTTGCTTTGTATATTTTGGGTTCAGGTTGAACCTGCTTCTTTTCTGGCCGCTGCGCTCCTTTGCGATCTCTACATATTCTTTATCAAATTTCTCGCTTGTTGCCAGGGTTATGGTCATATACCACCCTGCGTTCATTTTTATCTCAAGGTAATCCTTGGCATCGTCATTGGATGTGTCGGTCATTTCATTGTCCTCTCATATCTCTTATTTTACCACAAGGTCGGTAGTGAAGGTCAATATTCTATGTCCTGCTTAATAAAGACTATTATGCCGAGGATGATGAGTACCAGGGCTGCCAGGAGCTGGATTCGAGGAATATTGGTGTGGGTGTTATCATTGGGTTAATAATCGCTACTGTGAGCTGGGTTTTAACATCATAACATAAGTTAAATTAAATGTGTGATATCAAAAATATATAAAATGATAAAGATGATAAAAATGACCGGAAATCCATTTCACTGCACTGCAACCTTAAAATCCGCTCCCCACCTCGAACCAATAAACTACGACCCTGGGTGCAACTCGAATTCATATACGAATTGACTATAATTTGTGTAATTTTTAAGCCACATAGGACACGGAGCATTTTTCCCATACTCTGTGTACCTCGATACCCTCTGCGGTTCATGTTTATTAGATTCCTTGCCCAATAAAAGAAGAACGTCTGTCACTGTGATGAAAACATTGCCCCATTCATAACAAGTGGTGGGTGCCCACGCCAGCGCCGTAACCCGTGATTAATATACCTGGAATTTGGTCACAGTTCAGTTACTTCTCTAATAATCCCTATATACTACTAAAATAATCCATATATACTACTAAATACATACAATGCGCAAAAAAAACCGCATTGGAGGATATAAATAATGGAATATGAAATAGCAGGAGACAATCTCCAGCTGGTAACACTTCACCTGCAGGGAGGAGAAACAGTCTATGCCGAAGCCGGTGCCATGAACCACATGAGCAGTAATATGGATATGCAGGCCAAGGCCAAAGGCGGTCTTATGAAAGGCTTTAAGCGTATGGTCAGCGGCGAATCATTCTTTATTACTGAATTCACTTCCCAAGGTGATGGATTTGTGGCATTCGGAGGTAATGTCCCTGGCAAGATAGAAGCAATAGAGATCAGCCCCGGCAACGAATTTCTGGCGCAGCGGGATGCATTCCTGTGTGCCGAAAATGGAGTGGATATGGACGTGGCCTTTACAAAAAAACTGGGTGCGGGATTCTTTGGCGGAGAAGGGTTCATACTCCAGAAATATAGCGGACAGGGCACAGTGTTCATTCACGCCTGCGGCGATTTTGTAGTCAAGGACCTGCAGCCCGGTGAGACCCTGAAAGTGGATACTGGTTCATTAGTCGGGTTCGAATCATCTGTCCAGTATGACATTACAAGGGCAGGCGGCATCAAGACATCGCTGTTCGGCGGCGAAGGCCTGTTCCTGACAACACTTACAGGACCTGGCAGGGTAATCATCCAGTCACTCAGCATCGCCAACCTGGCGGCTGCCCTTGCACCCCACATGTCAATAGGGGATTCGGGCAGTAGCGGCAGTGGCGGCCTCGGCAAACTTATCGGCAATTAGAACAACTAATATAATTATATTAACGTTTCAGATTTTACTTGTCTTATATACTCATCCTCAGTAATTTTGCCTGAGAAAAAGTCATCTAATGTCTTTTTCGTTGCTGTAAAAGACGAAGATGACAATATTTCATAATCAGCAATTCCAACAAGATAATAATCTGCAACCCCATTTTTATGCATAATTTTGTATGCATCCAGTACTTCTTTATCGTAATTTCCTTTAGTATCAATCATTACTTGAAGAACATAGACGCCATTACTGTTTCTGGTAAAATCAACTTTATGGACAGTATACCCTTGTGCAGAGATTTCAGACCTAATAGCAGAAGTATCTGCATTATAATTAAAAGTAGGATTTATTTTTTGTTGGGGTTTTGGTGTTTCATTTGGATATTCTATTTCATTATTATTTGACTCAGTACATCCTGATACGATTAAAGAAATAATCAAAAAAAAAACTATACAAATTTTACAATTAATACTCATATTAAAAAAGTAATCTTTAATATGTATAAACATTTCGATTTTTAAAAATACGTCCCTTATAAAATATAATTAACAAGTCCTTACTTCAATTTCCGATTGATATCATCAATCTTTTTTGATAACTCCTCTATTCTTTCCAACAACAACTGATTTGAGTCAATTTTATTAGATTTTTCAATTTTTAAATCCTTTTCAACAAAATAAGATGCAATATTTGCGGTTAAAAGTGATACAAACCCTATTCCAATAATCATTACTAATGCTGCAAATATTCTTCCCATATTAGTTTCAGGATATGTATCTCCATAACCAACTGTAGTAACTGTTGTAATAGCCCACCACAAACCATATGATAAATCTCTCTGTTCTAACCAACTAAAAGCAATACTCGATGCGATAATAAGAAATACTGTGATTATTGTTACATAGTGTAATGAGTTCTTTTCAAATACGTCTAAAATTGGCTTGATTCCCCTCTTTACAGCAATTAAAATTCTAAGACTTCTTAATGCTCTTAATGCTCTCAAAGACCTAATTGAAGCGAAACCTTGCGGTGCTATTAGTGGTGGAGACAGCAATAAAATTAGCAGATTTAACCAACTTCTTTTAGTATACCCAACTTTGTCATTGTAAAGACTTACTAAAATTATATATTCAAAAAGAAAAGCGAACCAAATAATATCATCTATCATAGTTGTAATAGACACTATTTGTGCATTTGTTGATAATATTTCAAGTTCAATAAGCACAATAGGAATTATTATAATAGCGAGAACAATCATTGGTATTTCTATTGTTCTCTCCAATTTCTGTGCAAATTCATCTTTATTTATCATAATTTCACAATTTAAATACTCTGAATACATTTTTCTTAACAGTATGAAGATATATATATTTTTCTAAAAAGTAGTTACTTAGGGTGTTGGATGAAAATAGAGAAAAAACAAAATTATTAAAGTAGAATAAACAAATTAGTTAAATGGGGTGACCTTTGAAATACCCAGTAGGAGCCAAAATGTGCAAAAATACAGAAATTCGAGAAGAATTGGTACAGCTTAATGAAAGAATTAGAGAGTTGGAAAAAAAATTGCATACTTCAAAGGTGTTCTTAGTGGACTCTTAATTTGTATGACAATATTCGTATTTATCCTAAGAGTCTTTTATAAGGGGTCACTCCAACAAAATCAACTTATTAATCATTCTGGTTTACTATCATCTAATCAATAATTGAAATAGGCAGTATAATCAACAATTTTAAAAGATTAGAACAAGAAAACATCAACCACAGTGCCTGCCCCGTATCCTTCGATATTGGGCGGCACCACCACATATCCATCGGCCCTGGCAACTGAGCTCAGTATCCCGGCACCCGATACCATTAGTGGTTCAACCTCTCCCTGCCTTATTTGTACACGCACAAAAGTGTGATATCCCTGGCGGGATGTGATCTTTTCCTTAAGAGGTAACTGTATCACTGTTGGTGGACGATTTGGGAAATGTCCGAGTATCCTGATAGCCTCCTTCCCGAACACCAGAAGTGCAATAAGACCTGCAACAGGATAACCTGGCATACAAAGCACTGGCTTATTGTCCACAACTCCCAGGGCCGTGGGTTTGCCCGGGCTTATGGCCACGCCGTGTACCAGCAGTTCACCTAAAGTTTCTATGGCAGCAGGCACATGGTCACGCTCACCAACTGATGTGCCGCCGCTGATGATAATCATATCAGCATCTGACCCTGCCAGTATGGACTGCTCTATGAGTTGTGGGTCATCTGTAACTATCTTGCTGATCCTGGGGATGCCGCCCATTTTTTTGACAAAGGAGGCAGTCATCAGGCTGTTGGTCTCCCATACCTGTCCGGGCTCCAGGGGTGCTCCCCTTTCCACAACTTCTTCACCGGTCGGTATAATCGCTACCATGGGCCTGTGGAATACCTCTACATCAACAATACCGGTTGATGCAAGTACTGCCAGGTCCCAGGGACGCAGCTGGTGTCCGGTACTGAAAAGTCGCTCTCCGGCAGCCACATCTTCACCTATCCCGCCTACATGTTTTTCCGGGTGTACCTGTGCCATAACCTCTACAACACCGTCCAAAGACCTGGTATCTTCCAGCATTACGACCGCATCAGCACCAGGGGGCATGGCCGAACCGGTATGCACCCTCTGGCAGGTGTCAGGAGTAACATCTTTTTCTGTCAGTGTAAAGACGATCGGTGATGATGTGGATGCACCAAGGGTATCGGCAGCTTTCACTGCATAGCCGTCCATGGCAGCACGCCTGTAATGGGGTACGTCACAGTCGGCAATCACTTCAGAAGCAAGCACCCTGCTTTGTGCATTTTCGATGGGAATGCTCTCGATACTTTTTATTGGCTGAATTGTATTGAAAAATGTCTTTCTTGCAGTTTCCAAGTCCACACGTGACCTGAACAATTTATCCATAAACTTCCCTCAGCCGCCAGATACGGGCGGGAATAAGGCAATCTCGTCGCCCGCATTAAGTACAGTGTCCAGGCCGTCCTTGTCCTTTACACTGATGCCGTTGACCATAACATGGATGAATGGGTGTATCTCGCCGTTTTTGATGATCAGTTCTCCGAGACCGTCATATTTCCCTATAAGAATGTCTATTACTTCACGAAGATCGCAGCCGTCGGCTTCGATTTTTGCTTTTCCTACCTGTTCTCTTAGGTTTGCGAATAATTTTATTGTAACTTTAACCATATGATCTATCAAGTTAATGCTGTTATTATAAATATTTTCTTCGGGGTTTTTACTTTCAATCCTTAATATAACTTCAACAGTTTATCAAAAAAAATTGAGACATTGGCGATTTGAATATTCCCGGAAAAAAGATTGTGTTCAATGAACTTTGAAGGGAAAATTTATTACTCATGGTCCTTAACATATAATATATAATTTCCCTCAAAACTTATGAAAATTCGAACCGCAGATAAACGCAAATGAACGCAGATTTGCTGTATCGTATCTGCGTTTATCCGCGTTCATCTGCGGTTAATATTTTATTGATTGTTATGCAGCAAACTATAATATTGATGTGTGGGCGTGTTCATGTATGATAAGAAAACAGAACGATGATGTAGATGAGGTCAGTACCGGAACAATGATCATAATCATCGGCCTTTTGTTTATATTATTTGCACCCGTTTTCTCTAATTTTTTTTATATTCCCATGGAAATAACAGGATATGAAGATAAGACTACCAGAATCGCGACCAATATTTCTAAGTTCACCTTTATTTCGATAGGTATATTAACAATCTTTATCGGAGGTTGTATCTTTTTCAGGAATTTTATGAATATCACTATTGACTACCTGATGGAGAAGTGGAATAAAAAGAAAATTGGCTGGTGATTGCCCTGGCATCTATGTAAGATATTCTCTCATGTATGACCTTCACAGACTCCTGGATGAACTTTATTCAGTCTTTGAAGGATCATGGAATATTTTATATTCAGGCAAATGCATGGTTTGATGAGGAGTGAAACAAATGAACAAGTATCTGAAGATTGTCCTATTCGGTTTTATTCTCTGGTTAATTCTGTTTATCATCGGATTCCCGTTTGTTGACTCAAGTGGTAATTTCCTGATTCCTAAAACGTTTTTCTTGTCTATAATGTTCGTTGTAGGCGGCCTGGTCGGTGTGACCCTGGCAGTTATGTATTTCAAGGAAATCGAGACCGATTATGTCAGGGAGGGGGTCACAATAGGGGTGGTCTGGTTGGCGATATGCCTGGGTCTTGACTTGGTGTTTGTATTAGTAGGATTATTCCCTATGACAGTTACCGAGTACTTCACAGACTTTGGCCTAGGCTTTCTCAACATACCCATTTATACTATAGGTGTGGGATATGCCCTTATGCAAAAAATATAAACAATTGAATTGTATCACAGGGCACTGTTCCATGATCCAGTTATAAGCCAAAAAGATTCAATACCCTCAATGACATCCATGAGCATGAAAATGAAAACACATTTTTTATATATTCTTAACAATCTTTATCCACTATGGCCCCCCTATCCGAACCAACTATGATATTCTCATTAACAAAAGCAGCTTGTTACATGATGACCTTGCTATTTTTATTTTTAATATCAGTAATCGGCATAACCGTAAATAAAAATAAGAAAGTCACTCAGGAACTATCCTTGTTAAAACCCATTTTCATCAAACTCTTACAGGGTAAAACAGGCGAAATAGCCGCCGTCATGAAGGTATCAAATCCTGTTGGTGATCTCATGGATATGGACGTTCCGATGCATAAGATAGAGAAAGTGCGTCGTGAAATGGTACAAAGTGGTGAACATGAACATTTACTATGGGTGTCTATACTTGTATGTGCTGCTTACCAGGATGACGCGGGTTATAAGGAAGTGATCGTAGACCTGATGAAAAAAGACCTCAAATCCCGGGGTTTATCTGAAGATGCAGAAAAACTCACACCTCTTTGCAAACATACCTTTTCACCATATTCCTTTTTCAAGATCATTCTATTCCTGCTGGATAAAAATATCCCACACGTTGGTTCTGACCCATTGTTCAAGGAAATTGGAAAATATTTTAAGAATTATAATGTTACAAAAGCTCTGACTGTCACTGGAAAATTCAAGGTAATACTTCCAATGATCAAATATATTGTTTTAGCTGCGACTGCATTCGTAATGTCATGGCTGCTATTCCTTTTCAGTTACCTGTTACCTGATGGCGTTTTATTGCTTGTGTTGTTGAATATAATCATTACTGTTGGATCTACATTATTTGTATTATGGAATATCATGCAAAAACAAGTAAATCCCAGGTCGTATGAAGAGATCGAAGCTGATATCATATCAGATATTCCTGCTTTCCGGATACGTGCAACATGATCATAGATGCCCATATCCCTATATTCCCTGAAACGATTGTAACCAATGCAGTATAAGAACTAAAACGTCAGTACGGCGTAAATGCCATTGGCAGTGCAACTGTGGGTATCCGGCCAGGCATGAATAAAGCAAATGTTGATGCTTCGGTCCTACTCTCAGTTGCCACCCGTCCTGACCAGATAGAAAGCATCAATAACTGGATATCGGGCATCTGTAAGGATTATCCTGGTATTATTCAATTGGGGGCCATGCATCCGAACATCCGGACCCGGAAGCGGAAACCTGTGGATGCGGCATATTGCCACCCCACCATTCGCAGGAAATCCCAGCCAGGCAGAGGGCAGCCCTGCCCCACACCGTAATGCTTGACACTTCCAGCATCTTTATTACAAAAGAATATACTGGATGCAGTGCTGTAAAAAATTTTGGTGTTGGAAAAAATATTATTCTATCTGCGTGTATCTGCAGTTCCTTCAAAAATAATAAAATCAACCGCAGATACACGCAAATACACGCAGATAAATTGAAATGTTGCAGTTGAGATTTGCTAAAATCTCTCATAACAGTTTAACACCAAAAGATTTGACAGCCCTCTGGAAGCAATAGCCTTATTAAGAAGATATTACACTATTATGTTAAGTATTTTGGATCATTTCGACTTGTAAAAAACTATATGCATTGTTTTTGTGTTGTTAAATCTATTAAATTTTGTAATATGTGATAGGAAACGCTTTTTCTATTGGAACATTGCGATAAACAATGGATAAAGTCAAAATACTGATAAAATTGAAAAGGAAAATTAAATATGGAAGATATAACCTTAACCTGCAATGACTGTAAAGAAGATTTCATTTTCACAGCCGGAGAGCAAGATTTTTTTGAAGAGAAAGGCTTCGATGAACCTAAAAGATGTAAAGATTGCAGAGATCGAAAAAAATCTGAAAAAAGAAATAGCGGATTTGGAAATTATTAATTTGCAATCATCAAATTCAATCAACATGTAGAATTCCTATTAAGCTAATCTATTTTTCTATGAAAATAAGATGGCCATATACCCTTTTTTATTTTTTGTGAGCCTATGAAAGATGGCCCATTGGGATTTCTTATTTTTTTCTGCCTGCTATTTTCCAAATAAAGCGCAGGTATTTTCCCTTAACGATGTTTAGGACTTTCGTCTCTGAGCGCCTATTTTCATAATCTTTGAATGTTGTTTTTGCTCCTTGGAATAAGGGAGCATAAATTCGCGATCTGAAGTGCCTTCGTAATTAAATTGTGAACCGTTGGTAACTTAGATGCCACACCAGTATGTAGAGAATGGCATCGATTACGAAAAGGCTGATAAAGTATTATCGTTATCTGTTTAAGTCTTAAACCTCAGCAATCCACCCACACCACCAAGTTTCGCCAATCTAAGATCATCTTCAATAAACTCAATTGTTGTGCCTGTTCTTTGGGCAAACTCAATGATCTCTTCAATAACATCAACCTCTGATGTTCTGCTACCGCAATACGGACATTTATCTTTTACACCCGAATCAACAATCTGGCATTGCTCACAAATCCAGCCCCTTATTTGATAACCTTTATTTAGAAACAGCAAATCTACCTGACCATTTATCACCGCATCCATTGTTTCTCTTAAACCGTGAACTGCAAGACCGTTTTTCAGTATTTCACCCATTAATCGACTCATATTTTTTTCGCTTGTTTCTTTTTCATCCTCTAAGGCGATTTCCTTAGCCTTCGAAATAAGCCTACCTTCAGCTTCGTCAAAATCCATATCAATAATATCTATAACCTTAGACTTAATATGAGGTGGGAGGATATTATTAAACATTGTTTTCGCATTACCGGAACCTGCAATAATAATTCTGACTACCTCTTCCTTTAAAATCAATTTTTCAACATCCTCTAAGATATCCTTTAGAAAATGATCAATTGCACCCTTTCTTATTCTCTGAAAACGCGCCTGTGACATCCCACCTTTCTTATGCTTGTTAATAATATCAATGGCTTTTTTCTTTTGATATCCGACTTTTCCTGAGGAAACAACATAGATTTTTACTCTATGACTGTCCAGAAGAACAAGTCCGAATGATTCATATTCGTCAACCAGTCTTGCAAGAGGTTTGATATATGGTGATGTATCTACGATCAGCAGGTTTTCAACTGGCATCCCTAATTTGTATACTTTAAAAAAGTTGTGAATATTTGATGCAAATATAGCAAGACCTTGCTGCCCTTTTTCTCTATCGCTTTCATTCAAATATTCCTCTACCATTTGAATTGATTTTTCAAAATTTTCAGACAATTCTTTATTTCCTTTCAGAATAGATTTGCAAGTATTTTTTCTTCTCCCCACAAATTTACTGTCCAGACTATCGATATCCAGATAAAGGCTGATAAACGAATCCCTGTTTTCAAGATCATAAATTTCCGAAAGCTCTTTAATGTCACTGTTATTAAGATCTGTAAGCATGTGTTTGATAGAGACTTTATAGTATATATTTTATTGACTTGTTTTTGAGCCCCAGCCAGGTAGGGGGCAACCCTGCCCCACACCGCAGCTCCACATACACCAGTATCACCCCCCTATTTGACCCCGGCAGCCGGGACGAAGTATCATAGACCTCATCCACAACTAAGCGCAGGTCACAGTCCCCTTTCCAGAACTCCTCCACCACATCAACCGGCAGGATATCCAGGTCTTCCTCTCAGTTGCCTCCCGTCCTGACCAGGTAGAAAGTAACAATAACTGGATATCGGGCATCTGTATGGATTATCCTGGTATTATTCCACTGGGGGCCATGCATCCTGAACATCCGGACCCGGAAGCGGAGATCCTAAAGATGCGGCAGCCTGGAATAAAAGGAATATAACTTCATGGTCATCGACCCCGTTTTCGAATAATGGGGCATCCTGGCATGGGTGCATGATGGTTTTTATCGTTTTTTGGTATCCACTTCAAATTAAAGGGTAATTTAAAAATTATTAGACAGGATTAACATGATCGACAGGATACGCGGCAACATCAATATCTTGTAAATCCTGTAAATCCTGTCAAAATACCATGCTTTTTGAAGTGGATACGTTTTGTCTTATTAATTTTTCGATATTGCCACCCCACCAATCGCAGGAAGCCCCAGCCAGCCAGAGTGCAGCCCTGCCCCACACCGCAGTCCTTGACACTTCCGGCAGCTGCTTTGCCGTCTTCGATTATCCCATTGGCCAACAGCAGGACCGCAGCCCTTCCGATCAACCCATTCTAACTCATTCCAGCCCCACATACACCAGTATCTCTCCCACATTTGACCCCGGCAGCCGGGACGAAGTATCATAGACCTCATCCACAACAGAGCGCAGGTCACCGTCCCCTTTCCAGACCCCCTCCACCACATCAACCGGCAGGACATACAGGTCCTCCACTCAGTTGCCACCCGTCCTGACCAGGTAGAAAGCATCAATAGCTGGATATCGGGCATCTGTAAGGATTATCCTGGTATTATTCCATGGGTGGCCATGCATCCTGAACATCCGGACCCGGAAGCGGATATCCTGTGGATGCGGCAGCCTGGAATAAAAGGAATAAGACTTCGTAGCCCCGGCCGTTCCACTTCTCAAAAAATTCTGGGTTATCCGCGGGCATAGGTTTGGCTCTACATTTATCCCATTTTAGTGGTTTGCTATTAGAAGATTAAAAACTAATCTTATTGATTCTTGGTTATTATTACGCATTTACCCATTATGGTGGCGGATATTTAGATATATAATTTACAACGAGATCATAACGCACAATATTCCGTTTATCATGCTTTATGTATAATTCGAAAAAACCCGTATCCATGCTATCAACAAAGGTTGTAACAAAAGGACATTTAACCATATACCCCACACTCGTCCCTTCTTTATCATAAATCTTTGCAGATATACATATATAATAATCTTCATCATCAGGCTGTCCCAAAACTAAAAGAATGTGTACAAATCAAACGATGTATATCTCATTTAGGACAATAATATTAAATTACAATTAATAATTGCCTAATTGAGATAAAATATGGCCGAATTGTATAATGTAAATTAGTTTTGGGACAGCTTGTCATACTCATTTTTGATAGTTCCGTTGATTTTAATGCAAGTATCTCCCGTTTTGAAGTTTTGAAGCTCGTCAACCCAAATAGGACACCCCCCCTCATTTATGTCAAGTGGTAAAATACCATAGCTAAAGTTGGAATCAACCAAGACTACTTTTGTTTCCTCTTCACCAGAAGAAAGGTATTCCCCTTCAGGGGGTGTCTGGACCAAGGACGTTTTTTCTGATGTGTTTTTTTCACTATACAAAAACCAAACGCTCCCTACAAAGACACCAATGATCACCAAAATCGCTATACATGTTTTCAATTGCATTTTATCACCACTTTGCTTCCATTTCTTTATTTTCTGACGATCACTTTTTTTTATATCGCATAAATGCTACTCAATTAAAGCCTCATCCGCGCCATCCCTAACTCCACATCCATCACACCAGCTTCCTGAAGTAAAGGTACACCCTGTACAAATATAACTAGGCCTGTATATAGTGTTTTTAGGTATATTTCATATTAGATTTATACGTATTATGAACTGAAATATCTTCGATAGTAGATTTCAATCACATTTAACAATATGTGATTTATCTTATTAATTTTTCGATATTGCCACCCCACCAATCGCAGGAAATCCCAGCCAGGCAAATGGCAGCCCTGCCACACACCGCAGTTATTGACACTTCCGGCAGCTGCTTTGCCGTTTTGATTATCCCATTGGCCAACAGCAGGACCGCAGCCCTTCCGATCCAACCCATCACACCCCACTCCAGCCCCACATACACCAGTATCTCCTCCACATTTGACCCCGGCAGCCGGGCCGCAGTATCATAGATCTCATCCACAACAGAGCGCAGGTCACAATCCCCTTTTCAGAACCCCTCCACCACATCAACCGGCAGGATACACAGGACCCCCTCCTGCATATCCCCCACAACCCCTACCTCAAGCCATCTCCTTCACAAGCCTTGCAATCTCATCGCCAATATCAGAAGTCCCGCTGCTGCCGCCCATATCCTTAGTCAGCACCTTCGCCTCCTTGATATCCCGCTCAATAGCAGCCACAATAGCATCGGCAGCCTCCTTCTCGCCCATCTGCTCCACCATCATAGCCCCGGCCCAGATAGTAGCAATAGGATTGGCCCGGTTCATACCCGTATACTTCGGCGCACTGCCATGAATAGGCTCGAACATACTCGTGCCCTCGGGATTGATATTACCGCCCGGTGCCAGTCCAAGTCCACCCTGCACCATAGCGCCCAGGTCAGTGATAATATCCCCGAACATATTGGGCGTAACCACCACATCAAAGAACTCAGGGTTCTTCACGAACCACATAGTAACCGCATCAACAAAATTAAAGTCAGTGGTCACATCCGGGTACCCGGCCGCAACAGACTCGAACTCCTCGCGCCAGAACCCGTAGATATCAGTGAGCACATTGGCCTTGTCCACTGACGATACGTGTCTATAGCGCCCCACAGCCAGCTCAAAAGCATACTTAATTACACGCTGGGTTCCCTCCTTGCTTATCATACCCACCTGGTAACCTATCTCCTCGCTGTCAGTCTCGATATCCAGCCCGAACCTGGCATTGTACAATGTGCGAGCCACCTCCAGCACAGCCTTGCTCTCGCCCCGCTTTGCCCTGCCGCCAATACCAATATAGAAATCCTCAGTATTCTCACGCACCACAGTAAAGTCGATATCTTCCGGCGTCTTATCCTTGATCGGGCACCACACACCTTCCAGCAGCTTGATCGGCCGCAGGTTGATGTACTGGTCAAAATAGAACCGTGCCGCCAGCAGAATGCCTTTTTCAAGCACACCTGGCGCAATCCTGGGGTCGCCGATACTGCCAAGGTAAATATTGTCGTAGGTATTCAGTTCCTTGAGCGTATCCTCAGAGATAAGCTCCCCGGTCTCAAGGTAATGGTCAGCACCGTGGGGATAGTCTATCCAGTCCACATCAAAACCGTACACCTCACCGGCTGCATCAATAACCTTGCGCCCCTCTGTAATGATCTCGGGACCGATGCCGTCCCCTGCTATCACTGGTATCTTATACTGGCTCATGCGCTCACCTGCTGCCTGGTGAATTCGATAAGTCCCCCGGCATCCACTATACCGCGCAGGAAATCAGGCAGGCCCGTGGCCTGGTAGGTTTCGTTTTGGGTCTTGTTAGTAATGATGCCTGATGCAATATCCACGTCAAGTTCATCCCCTTCCCGGATGCGGTCTGTCTCAGCGCATTCCAGAAGTGGCAGACCTATATTGATGGAATTCCTGAAAAAGATGCGGGCAAAGCTTTTGGCTATGATGCATTTCACCTGTGCACCTTTCAGTGCCAGGGGTGCATGTTCCCTGCTCGAACCGCAGCCGAAGTTGGTTCCTCCGATGATGATATCGCCCGGGTTAACCTCACCTGCGAACTCTGGTCTTACACCTTCAAAGGCATGCTCTGCCAGTTCTTCCGGCGTATTGATAGTAAGATACCTGCCAGGTATGACGGCGTCTGTATCAATATCGTTCCCAAATTTCCAAACATTTCCATTCATTGTATTCTGCTCCATGATTTGAGGTTATAATAGAATCAAAGGATTATATTATTTTGGTATCCACTTCAAATCTGAGGGTTATTTAAAAATTATTAGACAGGATTTACAGGATCGACAGGATACGAGGCAACATTAATATCCTGTAAATCCTGTAAATCCAGTCAAAACACCATGCTTTTTGAAAGGGATACGTATTTTGCTTAATACAAATCTCCGTAGAACCTGAGGTAGTTCCTCACAGCCACCGAGGTCTGCTCAGGGTAGTGTATCTTCATGTACCTGACAAAAGCATCCCGGCCCCTGCATTCCTTCACAAGGTCAAGCAAGCGGCCGATCACTTCCAGGGTTTGCCCTGACGCCTTTTTTGGCATCTCAAAGGATACGCACAGGTCGTACGGGCTGAAATAATCCCGCCTGATATGGGGTGATACCGAACCCATTAACACACCGGCCTCGATCTCGATATATGCAGGAACACCATCGCGTTCGAACCTGCCGTTCCCTGTCAGTGTTGAAAAGTTATCCTTCGAATAGGAATGAAGTTCCAGATAGATACATGGACAGTAGTCCCTTATGGCCTCCAGTAAATGAGGAGCATATTGAGTGTAATAATCCCTGTCCAGTGTGCTGAGGTACTCATTTCCAGACACTTTGGACATAACAAGCAATGTCCCGGTCAGGGGTCCGGTCAACCCTTCCAGCAGTGGAGTAGTGGTTTCCCATTCATCACCATGCAGCCCCCCCGCGAACAGGCGCACAGGACTGCCGCTGCCCAGGCGTTTGATCATATTACTTACTTTTCTTTTCGTCATCCTTAAGGCTTTTTTGCCATTCCAGATAGTTGCAGTATGGACAGCCCAGGTCCCAGGGCCGCTTGCCTTTGGTAATGATCTTGATGTGGTTCATTTCATGCTGCTCACACAGCTTCTCAGTGACCACGATCTGGCCGCTTTTAGGTAGCGGCAGTGAAAAATCACAATCCGGATACCCGGTACACCCGATGAACCGCCCGCCTCTTTTGGAGCGCCTGATGATCAGTTTACTGGCACATTTTTCGCACGTACCTATGATCTTATCCTCCCTCATACTGGAACGCAGGCTCTCGGTGATCTGTTCCTTGTTGTTGGCCAGTTCATCAAAGACAGCATCAAGCATCTTCCTTGATTCATCTTCCACTTCTTTCTCAGCCCTGGAGCCCTCGGCTATCAGATCCATATCATCCTCAAGAGCGGCAGTCATGTCTGGTTTGGTAATAGTATCAGCATATTTTTCCAGTGATTCGATAACCCCTATGGCAATCTTGGTTGGCTGCAAGGGGTTGCCGTGGACGTATGCCCTGGCATAGAGCTTTGATATGATCTCATGCCTGGTGGACTTGGTGCCAAGTCCCAGGTCTTCCATGACCTTTATGAGCCTGCCTTGCCCGTATCTTGAAGGTGGTTTGGTCTCTTTTTCCACGAACTCTTTTTCCTTGACCACGAGGACCTGCTCCACCTGCAGGTCAGGCAGTATCATATCCTCTGGTTTGTTGTACGGGTAATACCAGCGCCATCCCGCATCCAGCAGGGTGGCACCCCTGGCTTTGAACTCCTCGCCTGAGATGTCGAACCCTGCCTGGATAACAGCCCATTTTGCAGGGCCGGCAAATGTGGCAAAAAAACGGCGTACCACCAGTTCATATACCCTCCATTCATCATCCTTTAGCTTGGATTTCTCCACATAGGACGCAGGCATGATGGGGGGATGGTCAGTTGTTTCTTTCTTTCCCCTTGTAGGTTCTAATCCTGGTAATTTCAGCAGGCTTTCAGCATATTGCTTGAACGGACCCTTACCAATGATCTGTATCAATTCCCGCATGTCAATACTGGAAGGATAAACAGTGTTGTCGGTCCTGGGGTAGGATATGAAACCCTCCATATACAGGTTCTCTGCTATCCTCATGGCATTGGATGCGGTAAAACCGATACTGCTGGCCGCCCTGATAAATTCCGTTGTATTAAAGGGTGTGGGAGGACGGTCTATTTTCTCATCCTTTTTCAGTTTTGTAACAATGGCCGTATCGCCCAGTTTATCGAATATCTTTCGCCCCTCATCTTTATCCCATATACGTCCGGCCTTGTGCTTTGCCTGGAACTCTATATCGTCAATCAAGGTGGCAAATATTTCACAGTACGGTTTTGGCACATGGGCCATTCGTTCCTTTTCCCTGTCAACCAGCAGTGCCAGGGTCGGTGTCTGGACACGTCCCACGCTCAGGAACTGGTTGCCCAGCCTGCCTGCTGTGGTGGAAATATACCTGGTCAGTGCCGCACCCCAGATGAGGTCAATGACCTGCCTGCTCTCACCAGCGGCCGCCAGGTTGAAATCTACGGCAACAGGATTGGAAAAAGCCGCTTCGATCTCTGTTTTTGTGATTGTACTGTACTGTATACGATCAGCAGTGACGCCTTTATTGACCTTCTCAATTATGCGCAGTGCCTCAACGCCTATCAGTTCTCCTTCCCTGTCGTAGTCAGTGGCAATGGAAACATGGTCCGCTTCCTTGCCCAGCTTACGCAGGGCTGATACGATCTTCTTCTGGGTAGCTGTTGTGATTATCTCGGCATTTACCAGTTCCCTGCTGTCAACCTTTTGCCAGTTATTGTATTCTTTGGGAAAATCCACTGAAACAATATGACCGCTAAGCCCCATTACCACAGTGCCGTCCCACTGGTATGTGTCAACTCCGCTTACCCTTACCTGTTTGGGTTTTTTTGGGGCCAGGATTGAGGCTATTCTCTTTGCCGTATTGTGTTTTTCTGTGACCATCAGATGCATATTAACGTCCCATATTCTAACTTAAAATAAAATTATTTATTGAAATATACTAATTCAATATATAAGTTTGGTCTATTATGTGGCAAAAAATGTGTATGACCAAAAAAGTGCTTTATACAATGTCATATATGTCACATAATAGTATTTTATGATCAATGGAGGATTTTCAAAACATGAGGACCATTACTTCCAGACAAATGGATGCATTGGATATTAACTGTGAGCAACTGGGCCTGATCCCTCTTCAGTTGATGGAGAATGCAGGTTCTGCAGTTTCGGCAGAAGTGATGAACCTTCCTACCAGGGAGCGTGTACTGGTAGTAGCCGGCCGCGGTAACAATGGCGGGGACGGATTTGTGGCTGCCAGGCACCTGATAGGCTATGAGGTTACGGTATTACTCCTTGGAAGGTCGGATGAGATCAAGACCCGGGAAGCTGCCCAAAACTTTTCCATCCTTAAAAGGACAGGTATACCTGTAATTGAAGTAACAGATGTATCCGGACTTAAGCCTGAATATTTCTCGGAATGTGACGTGATCGTGGATGCCGTGTTCGGCACCGGTATCAACGGTCATATCAGGGAGCCTGAAAACACTGCCATTGACCTGATAAACAATTCAAAAGCAAAAGTAGTATCAGTGGATGTACCCTCAGGTATGGACCCTAACGGCGGCCAGTTCGAAAAGGCGGTATATGCGGATGTGACCACTACTTTCTATTTGCCAAAACCTGGTTTGATAGACGTGGACAACCAGGAGTTTGTGGGCGAGATCGCAGTAGCAGATATCGGCATCCCACCGGAAGCAGAAACTGTAGTGGGTGTAGGTGATGTGAAACTGGTGAGCGGACGCGGTCATGATAGTCATAAAGGTGATGGCGGTCGTGTGCTGGTGATCGGCGGTGGGGCATACAGCGGTGCACCCGCCCTTGCGGCAATGGCTGCACTTAGAACCGGGGCCGATATTGTAACCGTGGCAGCCCCAAAAAGTGTTTCGAAGATCATTGCATCCTTTTCACCTAACCTGATAGTCAGGAAACTCTCTGAAAAACGACTGCATCAAAAGGATATTCCGGTACTGGAAGAACTGATAAAGGCCCACGATGTGGTTGTGATAGGCATGGGGCTGGGCAGGGATGATAAGACGGCTGCGGCTGTGCGTGATATCCTGCCGCTGTGTGATAAGGTCGTGGTTGATGCCGACGCACTGGCTGCCCTTGAAAAGCCACTTGATCAGTATGGCTGTGATATGATAATAACACCTCACGCAGGTGAATTCAAGAATTTGAGTGGTGAAGATATACCTGATGACCGGGATGCACGAATCGGTCTTGTTAACCGGTTCTCGCGGGAGAACAGTGTCGTTACCCTGATGAAAAGCCCTGAAGATATTATCTCAGACGGCCAGGCCAACAGGGTCAACCTTACAGGCAATCCTGGCATGACAGTTGGCGGTACCGGGGATGTGCTGGCCGGTATAACGGGGGCGCTGTTCGCCGGATACACAGGAATCGAAGCTGCGGCAGCCTCAGCATACATCTGCGGGCGATCAGGCGATATAGTGTATGATGAACTGGGGCTCGGGCTTACGGCAACCGATGTGATAGACTATATCCCGGCTGCTATGAAGATTTGAACAGGAGGTTAGATGATGAGGGAATTGTTAGTGGAACTGGAACGCAACCGGGTGAGGCTGGTGGTGCGGCATGGCGAGGATGAGACAGTACTGAAACTGAAACTGGAAGAGGCGGAGGCACTTTCTGCCGACCTGGCAAATGCACTGGAGGACTACCAGCAGCGAAAGCACATCAGGATCGATTGAAAGGACTGATAGAAAGGATTGATAAAAAGGTATCCCCTTCAAATTAAATGGTAATTGATCATAGTGCTCGGAACTTTGAGACACAGATTACACTGATTACACAGATTGACCGTGGTTGTGAAAATCAGTGTAATCAGTGAAATCTGTGTCTACATTAATCTTGCATTTGACCATACTTTTTGAAGTGGATACATAGAAAGGATAGATTGAATATGGACGGGACTTTTACACACATACACGAAGGCCGGGCCAGGATGGTGGATATTAGCGAAAAGACCGAGTCCACCAGGCGTGCCGTGGCTTCGGGACATATCAGGCTTAAATCCGCCACTATTGAGGCGATCAGGAGCCGTACTGTTGAAAAGGGCAGCGTGCTGGATACTGCGAGGATTGCGGCGGTGCAGGCTGTGAAGCGCACCTGGGATACTATTCCGATGTGCCACCAGATACCTATTACCCATGTGGATGTGGACTTTGATGTGGCCAATGACAGGGTGAGTGCTGTTGTTGAGGTGCGCTCGGTGGGCAAGACCGGGGTTGAAATGGAGGCGCTGCATGGGGTTTCGGTGGGGCTGTTGACTGTGTGGGATATGGTGAAGTCTGCTGAGAAGGATGAGACTGGGAATTATCCTGAGACTGAAATTTCCGGGATAAGGGTTGATGAGAAGGTTAAGGGAGAGGTTTGAATTAAACGAATTTTACTCTCCCTCTGCAACATTTCCAATTATATACATATGTAAATTGAGTATACATTTATGCTAAAAAATATGTAATTCTTTCCACTATTTACATTATCGTTACTCTGTTTGATTAATAATTCATGATGGAAAATAGACCTGGGGGCGCTGCTGGGGTGGATATTCCTTTTGGGACTGTTGCCGGGTATGTGGTTGAGAGGTTGGAGGGGGTGAGGTCACGGACCCCAGACGTCGCTTCGCTTTGTCCGGGGCATCGAGGCGGATGCTCATGATTTTTCATCATTTCAGTTTCATCGATTTTATATATCTCTTATGGCGTAGACTAAAGCAAAATAAAATTTCATACACCTAAACAATTTTGAACTTCTAATAGAATAATGTAGCATTCGATGTGATACAAAATATGATAAATCCAGATCAAATTAAATCACAAATAAGATTTCAACTTGAGCAACTTTCTAGTAAAAATGCTCACCATGAATTTGAACATCTTTGTCGTTACTTAACAAGAGCAAGAATATGTAGTAATGTTATTCCCGCAACTGGACCGGTTTCAGCAGGTGGAGATCAAGGACGTGATTTTGAAACATTTCGAACATATTTAAATTCAAGTCCAATAGCAAATTCAACTTTTATTGGAATGACCTCACAAAAAACAATAGCTTTTGCATGTTCTCTACAAAAAAATGGTATCACAAATAAGATAAAAGTTGATATAAAAACTATAATGGATTCAGGCTCATCGGTGGAATCGGTCTACTTTTTTTCTTCGTCTGACATTCCTATTTCCCAAATTCATAAATTGAAAACATGGGCAAAAGAAAACTATTCCATAGAGCTGGAGATATTAGATGGACAAGCGATTTCCGAATTGCTTGCCGATAGAGATATTTTTTGGATCGCTGAGAAATTTCTTAATATCCCAAGTGAAATCTATCCACGAATAGATAATGATGACTGGTATGATAGCATTTTTAAAAAGTGGACAGAAAATGATAAGCATAGTTTCAATTATGCAAATTTTTATGAACTCAAAGCTGTTACACGCCACGCTACATTTGAACCCAAAGTGAGACAGGACTTGCCCTTTTGGATTACAACCTTGGAAAAGTATAGAATAGATGAATCACCCCCCCAATTAAAACGAAAGGCAATTTATGAAATTTCAGTTGCATCTCTACAGGGACTTGGAATATTGGATGGTCAAGAAGATTATCTTCGAGAGTACCTTGACAAAATCCCTGAATTGGAAGATCCTGTTGAATTAGAGGATGCAAACATCCTTTTAACCTACTGCATTGGCGCTAGTTTTCGAAATCGTGTTCAATTAACAGATGATGAATTGAATAATTGGCACATCAAACTTTTAAAAAATGTCGACGAAAAACTAAGACATCCAAAAAACTCAGGACAGAAATGTCTATTATTAGAAATCAGAGGCCATCTTTCCTTATACATAAACCCTCTAAATCCTACCCCTTTTGATGCAGATAACATCGAAGATGCCATAAAATGGTGGAGTCAATTGATTCTTGATGTGAAAAATGCTCCTCTTTTTCCATTAGAAAGGTTTTCTGATCGCTTAACACAGCTTATTGAATTTATAAGTGAAAATCCAAAATACGATAATCTAACACAAGAAGTGGATATGTTGTTAGAAGATAGGTGTGGAGGTTTTATTGCTGCAGAGAAATGTAGAGATAGAGCTATTAAATTTTACAAAAAGGGTGAAATCTTTAGGGCTATTGACCAATTGCATCAAGCAAAAATTAAATGGTTTTCTGAAGAAACTTTACGCGGTTCAGTACTCTCGATGCTTTTATTGTCACAATGGTATTTGGAACTTAAATTATCATTTGCTGCGAAATATTATGCATTAGCAGTAGCATTTATTACTTTACATTCTTCAAATTCAGAAGTAAAATCATATTTGCCTAAAGCATTGATTAATGCGGCTGAATGTGACTATATTCAAGGCTCATGGTGTGGATTTTTAGATTTAACTGACATAGGATTACGAACACATGGATTATTTTCAAAAGATTTAGGTAAAACAGATGTAGATAAAGTACTTGAAATAACTTTATTTCATACAACTAATCTGTTGAGTATAACTAAACGCTTTGATTTACAATTGTTTGAATATGCTTCCAAGATTGTCCAAAATTGGAATATTGATGAATACTTAGAAAACTTACTTCCTTTATCTGAGGACAATTGGGAAAATCTAGAAATTCTTAAAATATGGGAAATGATAGAAGAACAATTATTGGGACGTCCATTTGGGGATATTGGACCAACGCGTGAAGTCACTTGGTCTGAATTAGGAGTCATTTGGAGAGTCAAATGGAATAATGACTATCATACTACTTCAGTAGCAGAGCAATTTATTGCCATTCTTCAGATTTTATTGGCTGATTTAGTAAATATTGATTTATGTCTTATAAAAACAGATGTAAATATAATTATTAATGTAGACGAAAAAATCAATGAATCAAAGGTTGAACCAATTCCATCTAATTTAGGAAGAAACTGGAAAGTTGAACTACCTACTTGTGCAATAAATGATGAAAGATTAAATATTAAGAATGCAAGTATGGATGTATTATCAGTAACTACCAGTATATTATCCGAAATATCTTTATCCCCAAGAGAACGCTTTTTTGAAGTTTTAGAAAATTCATTTAGAAATGGACTCTCAATGAAAGTTTTCGTTGCTAATCCTTATGAGATATTATATCGCCAATTTAGTGACAAGAAAAAATTTGAAGCTGCTAACAGATTAGATAAAGGTATTCCACAGCCAGATCATGAATTTTTGATTAAAGATAATAATGATTTGGGTTGGTACGCTGGTTCAGGTCCAGGATATAGTAAAGAATCAGCGGAAGAATATCTTAAAAATAGGTATGAAAGATCAACAATTCCCATTAAATATAGTTTGAAAAGTCTAATCACAAATTATGATTTTAAGTCTACGGTTGAAAAATTAAGAGAAGATGGGTGGCTTGATTGGCATATACTATCTTCTGTATCATCTGCTGTATTAAATTACCGTGTAAATCAGAAAATAAATAAACGTGAAGATGTTGATGAATTAAATAGATTATTTCCAAAATTAATGAATGTGCCAGAAAAAGAGACCGATTCTCCAGTCCCAATATCAGAATTTACAGAAGAGAAACTTCGTTTTCACCAGAAGATGGGGATGATATCAACTCTTAAAGTACTTGGTCTTGAATGTCATCAATCGACTCCAGATTTTAAAGGAATTGATCACTTCCTGCGTTATCGTTACAATTATTGGACGGATGATATTGAGCATACTGATCCATTCTTGTCTAATTGAGTGGAAACCGCTATAGTATCCGCGCCTATACTCATCGCGAAAATAGTTTTTTGTTTCTATCCGAGCATAAATCTGTCATCTCGCAAATAACTATCCTCGTACTAATAGTACGAGGTCTTCATATACTTAAATAAAGCGGTTTGTTGCTTTGAATCCTGTTTAATAGTATTTTATCAGAGAGCTTGTAAAACATGAAATTATTTTCGTTCCTTTAATGCTGGCAGCCCTTGCATACTAATCCAGTCCATTGGTGATCGGTTAAGCCCTCCATTGGTCCATTAACCTCTTCCGATTAACATTTGGATCAAGCGCTTGACTTTGATACACTTCGAATAGCTCCATAAGACCTGTATCAATATTCGCATAATCGAGAACAGCGTCCGAGAGCCTATGTGACTTTTCAGTAAATATCGTTGCCCATCTCATGTGAGAAGTTTGAACTATAATCCAGAATTATTGAAACTTGTAGTGGTCGAATTTATTTCTCAAACTGCAATTCATGTAATTTGGATATTTTTTACGCTTTTACCATATAACCCATCGAAAACCATATTACCAAACCCCAATAAAAAGAAAGGTATGAAAAATCTTGCATGCCCCATGTGCGGCCGTCCTGCAGACAACCTGGTAGATGGCAGGTGTAAGGACTGCTTTCTCAAAACCTTTACCCTGGCCCGGATACCTCATATGATCCGCACAATTATCTGCCCTTTATGCGGTTCAGTGAAAAAAGGCGCTCACTGGGAAGGGAACACTGCTGAACTTGAAGATGTCATACATGTTGGGATCAAAGAAGCACTGAAGCTCGATTCCGATGCCAGGGACGTACAGGTCTCCATCGATCTCACCAATAGCGACCAGTCCATATACCATGCAGGTATCAGGGTAGATGCCAACGTCAAGGGGATCAGGACCAATGCAGCACTCAGGACCGAAGTGCGGGTCTCAAGAGAGACCTGCGACACCTGCAGCCGGATAGCGGGTGGCTATTACGAGGCAATTGTCCAGGTCAGGGCAGAAGGGCGCTTTCCAGATGAAGAAGAACAGGTGCAGCTTGTTGAGTTAATAGAAGGAGTGATCGAGCGGCAGTACCGGAAAGGATACCGGCTGGCTTTTATCACGAAAGTCGATGAACTGCATGAGGGGACGGATGTGTATATAGGCTCCAACAGTTCTGCCAGGCAGGCATGTAAACTGGCAGCCGAACGTTTCGGGTGCAGTTATTCTGAATCCCCCTCCCTGGTTGGTAAAAAGGACGGCAAGGATATCTACAGGATCACATACAGTCTCAGGCTGCCCAGGTTCGTACCCGGTGATATTATCAATACCAGGGGAGATTTCGTACTTATCAGGCATTCAGGTAAAAGGACATCAGGATTGCTCCTTGGGTCCGGACTGGAGTTCTCTGAGAATACCAACAGGTTAAAGGATGCTGTGAAGATCGCAGATGTGGAGGATGCAGTGGATGCAGTGCTGATTTCGGTGGAAGATGATATTGTACAGGTAATGCATCCTACGACATTCAGGCCCGTAACATTGAAAAAACCGGCACACCTGTTGGGTAGGGGTGGTGAGGATATCAGGATCGTCATTATCGGGGATGAAATATTCATATTACCGCCATATAAGGAAAATGAATGAAATGAAGGCGCTGGTGGTACCGAAAAAGCAAGCAGAAACACTCAGGCTGAGGCTGCTGGAACTGGGATGCCTGGATACAAAGCGTAAGTTGTCTAAAAAGGGGGAGCACCTGGAAATCCCAATCACCGGGGCCATCCCGCCTGAATTCGGGTCTTACCGGGTCGTTTGGCCTGATGATGCCAAATACTACGAACCTGAACTCACTCTGAGGGACCTGATGAGGGAGCATCTGGATGATGATAAACTGGCACTGCT
>SWBY01009821.1_pt1 | contig 40639 bp, 44 predicted proteins | sample 4693071 | NCBI WGS metagenome assembly SWBY01 (sample SAMN10267273, study PRJNA491770) | bioreactor metagenome | isolation source: DHS bioreactor inoculated with marine methane seep sediment | place: Japan: Omine Ridge, Nankai Trough | collected 2006-05-06 | reverse complement strand
ATTTAGGATTCTTTGAAAGGTCTTTTAATTTTTCAACGATTCGCTTCTGGACAACTCTATCCAGTTGAGGGAAATATCATCAAACTTGTTTGATAAGATTATCTTGAATTCAGCATCCATGTTTACTCAGAAAATCCTCAAATGTTATGAACCGTCCTTCTTTAATGTCCCTTAAACCTTCTTCGATGTTATTCAAAGTTTCAGGGTCACTCATAATCTCAAGAGTGTCTATTGCTGATTCAATCTCATCATCCAGTTTTTCAAGTGTTTCTAATAGAATATTAACGGCATTTTTATCCTCAACTATTGAATCCATGTGAATCGCCTGGATATTATATACTATCTTCAATTATTTCTAATTCTCCCTTGTTCAACTCAGGTATCATACTAAAAATACCAACTAAGCTTTAGACTTATTAATATACTGTCCTGCCCCCATCCCTTCTTACACCCTACCTGCCCTGCCTGTTGTTCTACTGCCTTTGGTTAGGGAAATGGATGAAGGTGTGTACTGTCATGGCTGTTAAAATATATTATTAATTATATATTGCACCGCAAAGAACGCAAAGGACGCGAAGTTAAGGCAATATTGTCTTTGCGCTCTTCGCGCCCTTTGCGGTGGACACAATTTTAGGGTTGCATCGTCTGTGTATATCGAATTGGTGCCGCCGCTGACAGTAGAAATATAAAATTTAAGTGGTAATCAGCAGTGAACTTATGGGTGCTTGGTAGTAAGACTGTGGTGGGTATGGCTACCGGGCACGGACTGAAGGATATGTGTGGGATTGAGTGAAGGGGTGGAGAGAGGTAAATGTGGAATGGAGTATACAAGGTCAAAACATTCGGGACTATACACAACACATTTTCCCATTCATTGAGGGGACTACTTCCAGGGTGTATTATCCAGGCCCGAGGACCCCCTCAGAGTTGCAATAATTATCCGTGCAATGAATAAAGTTCCTTGTACATCCTGGTTTTGAGTGCTTGGCTTTCAACCCAACAGATGCAGGATGCATCCTTTGGATGTCAGCATCCATTGACACTCTACCAACACTCTATCAAAAACCAGCAATTATACATAAATCCAAAATAACATAAGTTACCTGCACAATATATATCCAAATGCGAGTTACCAAGCGAAACCTGAAAGGCAGGGAAGGCGGGATCGCCCTGACACCAGAGAACCTGGATGACCTGTGGCACCTGAAATATATCATTGAGCCAGGCGACCTTGTGTTTGCACTGACCAAGCGGCGGTTGGAAGGTGCTACCGATAAACTGCGGCCAGAGAAAATGGAGAAAAAGCCCATGCGCCTGGGGGTGCGTATAGATAAGATCGAATTCCATAAATTTGCCAACAGGCTGAGGCTGCACGGCCTGATCGAGAGCGGGCAGGATACTGGTGCATACCATACCCTGAATATCGAGGAGGGTACCAACCTGTCCGTGATCAAGACCTGGAAGAACGACCAGCTCCAGCGCATCAAGGAAGCAGAAGCTGCGGCCCGGCGGCCCAGGGTTGTCATACTGACCATAGAGGAGGGTGAGGCATCCATCGGACTGGTGCGCCAGTTCGGCGTGGAAGATTATTCGAATGTCAAGATGGGGTCAGGCAAGGGTGAATCAAGCAGCAGGGAAGAGTTCTTCTCACAGGTAACAGTACAACTGGGCCAGGGGGCTGGCGGGTCCGAAGCAGTGATAGTGGCCGGGCCAGGGTTCACCAAGGATGATTACATGAAGTTCCTGAAGGATAAAAAACCCGAACTTGCCGGGCGTGCCAGGACAGAAGATACTATTACTATAGGGGTTTCAGGTTACCAGGAAGTACTTCGAAGGGGAGCCGTGGACAGGATAGTTGAGGAATCACGCCTGTCCAGGGAAGCTAATCTTTTAGAAGAACTGATGACCAGGATAGCTACCGAAGGGGCGGCAGTATACGGCTGGGATGAAGTGCACAGGGCCAGGGATATGGGTGCAATCGAGACCCTGCTTATTGCTGATGAACTGCTAAGAGAAGGACGTGAGAAAGGTGAGAACATTGATGCGTTTTTGCTGAACATAGAACACAGCCGGGGTGAAGTGGTCGTGTTCAGTACCGAGTTCGAGCCCGGTCACAGGCTGCACGGTCTGGGCGGGATTGCTGCACTGTTGAGGTTCAAGATGGAGTACTGACCATGCCAGAGCCTGGAAAAGCAATAACAGATATCAGGTATCTTTTAGACAGGGGTTATCCCAGGAAGGGTGCCATTACGTTTGTTTGCAATCACTACCGGCTGGATATCAAATGGCGGTATGTTTTTACAAGGGTGGTATTTGGCAGGGACACTATACAAAGCCGCAGGGAAAAGACGGTAAAGTGTGAAGACCTGAAAGGAGAGGTGGTGTTGGTTGACGGTTATAATGTGCTGATCGGAGTGGAATCTGCGCTTAAGGGTGAGCCGGTCTATCTATGTGATGACGGGTTTTTAAGGGATATCAGGGGTGTGTTCAGGAATTACCGTTGCTCGGGACTAACAGAAAGGGCAATGAATGAGATATTGGGGGTATTTACAGGTTTTGCTCCTTTTCGGGTGGAATTTTTATTCGACAGCCAGATAAGTAAGAGTGGAGATTTGGCACGGTGGGTGGAGAAGAAGTTGAAGGATGTGGGGCTTTCAGGGGTTGCCAGAACATCGAAACATGTGGATTATGACCTAAAGCAAAGTAATGGGATTATTGCCACGGCAGATGGTAGTATTATTGATGAGGTGCCAAAAGCAGTGAATATCCAGGCGTGCGTGCTGGAACAGTTAAATCTCAGTCCGGTCATTATTGAGGGGGTTTTCAGGTGAAGCGTATCGGTATTGCAGTGACCGACCCTGGGGACTGGACTGCTATTGCATTGAACGATGCGCTTGTAAAAGCCAGCGTCCGACCTGTTGTATTCAGACTTCATGATGTGACCACAAGTATACAGGAACACAACAGGATTTATGCAGGAAACACTGACCTGGGATCCCTGGATGCACTGATTGTGAGGGATGTTGGTGGTGCAGGTGGTGTTGGTGTGAACGGTAGTGATGCGGGCAGTGATGCGGGCAGTGATGTTGGTATAGGTGGTGGTGGTGGCGGTAGTGTTGGAGTAGGTGGTGATGCTGGCGGTAGTGTTGGAGTAGGTGGTGATGCTGGCGGTAGTGCTGGAGTAGGTGGTGATGCTGGCAGTAGTGATGGAGTAGGTGATGGTGGTGGCGGTTCAGAGGATATGCCGTATAGACTTGATGTGCTGTGCAACCTGGAGAGGTCGGGACTGAAGGTGGTAAATCCGCCTGGGGCTATTCGTACAGCTGCCAATAAGCACATGTGCTCATACCTTTTCAGGGAGCACGGCCTGCCCACACCTGATACTGTACTGACCTCAGACATGGATGTAGCCCTGGCTGCAATCAGGGATTGGGGCAGGGCTGTAGTGAAGCCTATTTTCGGGTTCAAGGGAATGGATATCCACTGCGTGGTTGATGATGAACACTCTGTAAAGCTGCTGAGATCGGTTATTGACACCAGGGGCGTGCTGTACCTGCAGCGTTTTATTTCCAATCCGGGTAGGGATATCAGGGTTTTTGTGGTGGGTGGGGATGTACCCTCTGCCATATACAGGCTGGCACCTCCGGGTTCGTGGATCAACAATCTGTCCAGGGGCGGCTCCCATGAGATATGTGAGGTAACCGGTGAGATTGCCGGCATGGCTGTGGAGGCAGCCGGGGCGGTGGGTGCGGTATATGCGGGAGTGGACCTTATCGAGGGTGAGGATGGGCTGCAAATACTTGAGGTGAACGGCACGCCTTCGGGCAGGGGCATATATGAGGCTTGCGGGGTTAATGTGGCGCAGGATATCGTAAAATGTGTACTGGATATGGTATAATGGGTAGTGTTATATTGTTTTACTGCCATCACATAATTTCCAACAGCATAGGGTGATTTGATGAATAAGGGTGAAGAACTGTATTCTGGAAAGGCTAAGACCGTTTACCGGACAGAGGATCCTGATGCGCTTATTGTGGTGTTCAGGGACAGCCTCACAGCGTTCGATGGGGAAAAGAAAGCTGAAGTTTCTAAAAAAGGATATTATAATGCCCAGATATCCAAAAAATTGTTCGAACTGCTGGAAGAGAACGGTATCGAGACACACTATCGTAAGATGGTGACCGATAATGAGATGCTTGTAGATAACATCAAGATAATCCTGGTGGAGGTCATTGTTCGAAACATCGCAGCCGGTTCTATTACTAAGAAGTATCCTATTGAAGTGGGACAGCCGCTGGAGCCGCCGGTCATTGTAATGGACTATAAGGATGATTCCCGCCATGACCCCATGCTGAATGAAGATATTGCGGCGGCGCTGGGTCTTGCCACAAAGGAGGAACTGGCAGGTATCAAGAAGACTGCATTGAAGATCAATGAGATCCTTAAGTCATACCTGGATGAGAGGGGACTTCTGCTGCCGGATTTCAAGCTTGAGTTCGGGCGCAGGGGTGATGAGATCATTCTGGGTGATGAGATATCGTGTGATACCTGCAGGTTCTGGGATAAGGAGACAGGGGATTCACTTGACAAGGATGTGTTCAGGTTCGATAAGGGCGACCTGGTGGCAGCGTATATGGAAGTTGCGCGCAGGATCGTGCCAGAGATATTTGAGTAGGACTTTATAATAAGTGCTGGTTTTAATTCTGCTCCCATTTTTTTTAGATGATGTATTTTAGTCTGTGTATTTACAGATATCTGTGAATGCAAATGTTTATGTGTCCAAATATCCTACAATATAAGCAATTAAGGTGATCTCATGGCCACAATCACAGTATCAATGCCTGACAGATTCAATAGAATAAAAAAAGAATTCCCTGAAATAAACTGGAACGAGGTAATGAAAGCAGGGATACTGAAACGCCTGGATGAGTTGAAAAGGTTTGAAGAACTTAAAACCAGAGGTGCGTTGTGAATGGTAAATGTGGTATTGACTGTGCCTGACCATGTGAAGAATGAAATTGGTCTGTTTCCATGGGTCAACTGGTCTGAAGTTGCCAGAGAAGAAGTTCTCAGGAAAGAAATATTTGAAAGATATCTTAAAACCGGAGGATTGACAGATGAAGACTGGGAATTCTGCGAAAAGATAGACTGGCATCCGGTTGATGAACTTCCTTTAAAGGACGAATTTATTAAAAAATTGAAGGAGACTGAAAAAGGCAGATTTGTTAAAGTGGAATCCCTTGATGAGATGTTTGAGGACTGAGAATGGAATGCTTTATTTAGGAAAATTGTAAGAGAAATATCAATAAGGCATGTAAAAAGAATCCAATATTAAAGGGGGTCCTTGAAAGTAAGATTTCTGAGATACTCTCTTTCCCTGAACATTTCAAGTCATTAAAAAATCCGGATAAGGGGATAAGAAGAGTTCATATCCTGGAGAGTTTTATTCTCACCTATAAACTGAATGATGGTATTGTCTATTTTATTGATTTTGACCATCACGATAAAATCTACAAGAAATGAATGTATGTTTATCCCATTCATCTTTTCTTGTCTTCCTGTTCTTTTGACATTGACACTCCGTTAGTGGAAAAACAAACATAGGGCCCCATGTAACTTGTTTTTGTACAAATTATTCAGTATAATGCATATTTCTCGCAATTATGAATAACATATATATATACGATAACCACCATATGTAAGTATAAGGCTACACATGTTGTGTGGCAGATATATACGCAACACATTGAATAAACAAAGGTGAAGAAAAATGAGAACTACAACAATTGCACTCCTGCTTGCAGCACTTGTCCTTGGCACAGTTGGGGCAGGTGTCGTAAGCGCAGAAACGAATGACGCTCAAACCGGCAATAGCTGGTCCGACTGGATGGCAGACCACATGGGATTTGGCAGAGGCCACGGCTATGGCATGATTGGTGCTGCACCTGAATTCTGCGGAGGATACGGTAGCTACGCACCGGTTGCATCAGGATATGAGATCAATGCTCAGGAAGTAACAGTCCGGACTGTTGAAGATGCACTCGCAATCGCACAGGATCAGATCGATAGCGAAGTATCGGAAAACAACATCTACCAGATGGGCAGATGGTGGATCGTTTACTACACAGATGACGACGGTACTATCGAGCAAGCTCGCATCGATGCTTTCACAAGTGAAGTAGTGACAGATTTTAATACAGCAACCCAGCAGGCATATGGGCCTGCAGACACCCGATCCTACCATGGTGGAATGGGCTACGGAATGATGTATGGCTACTGAGCCATATGTCACCATTTTTTGAAAATAGTTACGGACGCCATCCTGGCGACAGTAGCCGCCTGGATACTGCTCAATTTCCGATTAGAAATCAGAGGCATGACTAAAATTGCAGATGAAACAGAATGAATAAAGAGGTGTAAAAGATGGAAACAACTGAAATGACATTTGATGAAGCCCAAGAGATTCTACAAAAATGGTATCAATACCATGTGTCGCAGATTGACATTGTGCTGAACTAATATGAATAATGATTTCAATGGTATCAATTCTATAACAATAATATAAGACAGTAGATATTCTCATTACTTAATATAAAACGAATTTGTTTTAGAAATGGCAACAGATAAAAATATATTTTTACAGTTTAGAGAAATACATAATATGTTGGATGATTTGGGTAAGATTGAACGGCGTAGTCAAAAGTTGCGACGGCACACCCAAACGCAGCAGAGCTGCAGGGTATAGTTATTAAGATAAAATGAAATGAACGGACAAAATAGTTCTAAAATACGAGGTGAAAAAAATGATGGGTTATGGAATCTACAGCAGTTCTGGAATGGGCGGTTTTGGTCTCGGGTTCATTGGTCCGATCATCAATATAATCATACTTTTTGCGATAATATGGGCAGTATCATCCATGTTTAACAACAGGCGTGATGGTGGAGATAACAATTCAAGGATCGCAAGACTTGAAAGAGAAACCGAACACACAAAGGATACGCTTGAAAAGATACACAGAAAACTTGAATGATCTCGTTTATTTGGGCTTTCAATGCAAAAAAAGATATTAGGGGATACATAAATGCGAAAGAATAATACCCCGCAAAGCATGATACTTCATGAGGCAAAAGCCCAAATATTATAACGAGGTGAATAATTTGGCATACAATTCGATGATGGACATGATGTATGGCACAGGATACAGCCCATACAATTCGGTATTGAGCTTTATACTGAATATTGTTATTATATTGGTGATCGTAGGTGTGGTAGTCGCACTGCTAAATAAGTCAGATTTTGTCGGATCCGGCAACAGTGACCGCCTGACGAGAGTCGAGAAAGATGTGGACGATATCAAGAGAATGGTAGAGGATATTAAAAACAAACTTGATGAGATCTAATTCCCATTTGCATTATTTTCCAGATCAAGCGTTAGCATTGTCTAACCGGGTTTTAGTATGACAAAAACACTGCAGCAGATCGTAAATATAGGCGAGGCTATTTCGCACCCACTCAGGTTGAAACTCCTGTACATGCTCTCAGAGCGTGAGTGGTATGTGTACGAACTTGCCAAAGAGTTGAATATTTCACGACAGGTGCTGTATCTTCATTTAAAGCGACTTGAAAAAGCAGATTTTGTAGAAAGCGACCTGCGACTTGAAGATAACGATATGCGGGCAAAGAAATTTTTTAAGTTGAAGGAGTTTGAGGTTGAACTTGGAGTGGATGACCTTACACTGTTATTCGAGTAAAAACAAGAGAGATTCATGGCTTTGATCTTATTAACCTGAATACATCCCTGAGTGCCAGATGCTTTTCTTCAACTACCGAAAGCCCTGCCTTTTTGATGTTTTCTACAGTCTTACGGTTCAGGTTCACACCCATAAAGAACACTGAGATCGGATTCAATACGTTTTCGAGAAATGTGAGCATACGATTGCTGCTTCGCATGTGCTCAAGATTTATCACTAAACCATCCGGCTTACAAACCCGCCGCATCTCACGAAGTGCTGCAACCGGATTCGGTATGGAACAGAGCACAAAAGTTGTTATTACGTAGTCAAAACTATTGTCAGCAAAGGCGAGTTTTTCTGCGTCCATAACCTGAAGTGAAATATTATCCATCCCAACCATGCGCTTTTTTGCATGTTTCAGCATTTTTGGACTAATATCAATTGCTGTTACTTTGCAGTCCTTGGGGTAGTATTCAAGGTTCTTTCCGGTTCCGGTACCAACCTCCAGCACACTACCATGCAGATCCGATAGTACTGCACGTCGCCATTTTCTGAAAAGGAATAGTTCAACAGGCGCTTCCATCAGGTCGTAGATGGGTGAGATCCGATCGTATTTTGAAAGCACTGACATTAGAAAGATATTGGTCGTTATAGGTTATGATTGTAATGTCCAGGAAACGATTTTACAATCGATTATGTGGCAATTACTAAACCCTTTTCTTACCCCACACCAGCGCAACCAGGTCAAACATCTCCCACTGCACATTAAATCCATCAGCGGCCCTAAAAGTATCCTTTAGCCCTGATACATCAACATAAGTAGCTGTCCGCATCTCAACAAAAGTATGGAAGATCTCCAGCATCACCTTCTTTGAGAACCTGGTTTGCTGCACCACATCCATAACCGCAATCTCTCCACCCGTCCCCAGTACCCTGAACATCTCACCCATCACATCACAAGGTTGTGCCACCTCATGCATGGCAAAACTTGAGACTGCAGCATCAAAAACTCCATCCCTGAACGGCAGTCTATGAGCATCGGCAAGTACAAAATCCCCTTTCGACTTGGCCCTGGCACGTCTAATCATATCAATAGAAATATCAGTACATACCAGGTCAACCACGCCCAGGCGCTCAGCCAGGTATCCCGTACCCGAGGCCATATCCAGTACACGGTTGCCTTTTTTTATCTCGATCTTTCCAAGTAACTGGTTCCTCAGCCTGTCATACTGTCCCATCATTGCAATCCTTGCCCCGATATCGTAAATAGGTGCAAGGAACTTAAAAAAACCATGACTTGCTACTTTTTCCATATTCTTCTTCCTGTTAATATCCCGCATAATTATTAATACCATACTATAGTTAAAGGTAGGATGGTAAAATGAGGTTCAAGAATAAAAAAAACACACTGGCAGCTTTAGGTATACTTTTCCTGTTAGCCGGTATAATAATATTCCTGGGTGGCCAGGATGGTTCTTCGTTCATCTATTTCGGTGTTGGGACATTGACTGCCACCCTGCTGTACTATGGCATCGTTGCAGGCCGGCCCCAGATATCGGCGTTCATTGTTGGTCTTATCATACTGCATACAGGAGTCCTGTTGATAGTGAAAGGCGAATTAATATACCCAAGTGAGTTTGGATTCATCACATTCGTTTCAGGAATTCTGGTACTGCTTAATTCAGGTTTTTCAGAATACATGCAGGACAGGAAGAAAAAGAACTGACATTTATTCAATATGATGGTCCTCACGCAAGACCTTCAATAGTCCCAGAACCGAATAACCGGCCCTGGTAATACCCATACTCCTGCTATCAGTATCAGTACCTGCAAGATACAGGTTCGTGACAGGTGTCCTGGTATCTGCAAAGTAGCCATTAATGGTCACAGCAGCCTTTTCGGGAATAGTATACTGATAGTGGGTCATATCGATATGGTCCTCGATACCGGGCAGTGCAGTCAGTATGGTATTATACATCCGCTTCCTGTCTTTTACCAGTGGTACAGACTCATCAACAATGAAAGTGAACCCGACAAGCTGCTTGCCCGGAGGTGCCAGTGACTTGTCGTAGTTGCTAATTGGCATGGCCCAGAAAGCCCTGCGTTTGAACCATACTTCTGAGCCAGTGTAGTCGAACTCAGGTAACTTTGTATCAAGACCCAGCCATATTGTCATACTATGGGTCTGCACGATCCTGCCAATATCCTGTATATATGATGATGGCAGATTATCCGTCAATGCAGGCAGGTCCTTTGCAAAGCCTGTAAAAACCACAACATCAGCCTGATAAGTCCCTTCAGGGGTGACCACTTCCTTTACAACCCCTTCTGTGGTATTTATTCCTGTCACCCTGGATGAAGTCTTTATTTGAACAGAATCATTCATGGAAAATAAAACTGCATTCAAAAACGCCTTGAGACCCTTGCGCGGATATGCCTGGGAATACCCAATATCATTATTGCCAAGCCTGCTCAGGATCGATAGGTGTCCCTTCAACTGGGTCATAGTAAGATGATTTGCAAGTAGGGCCATATAGGATTTGGCGATATCTTCATCCTCAAGAAATTTCTCAGGCACACTATCCCGCATATAACCACTGCCTGTCAGCACCCTATGCACTGAGGTCTCATACATGGATTTACCAGACAATGAGTAACACATAGCATCGATAAAATCCAGTGAATCCTCTGAAAGCCCACCAGGCAGGTAATCATATACTGACTGGTTGCTAAGGTCAGACCCAAGCGTGGACTGGGTAAAAGCCTTTGTAATGGACTGGCTGAGCAGCAACCTGTCCATTTTTGGCAGGACATCGAATGTGGCAAACTCCTTTAAGTTGGACGGGACCTTCGACAATCCGTTTGAAGTCCTGACGTGATAAGCCCCGTGATCAAGGAACATGGGGGTATAATCGAAATATGTATCAATAAGACGGCGCAGCGGCCCGACCCGCAGGTGGGTTATCGCATGGACACCCGTGTCCACCTGGAATCCATTTACATCGTAACTATTGCAGTTTCCACCCACATAACTACGTTTTTCCAGGACAAGTACCTTTTTCCCATGTTTTGAAAGCGTCATAGCAGACATCAGGCCGCTAATACCGCCGCCCACTACAATCACATCATAATCGGCCATATTGTATCCAGTAATAATAATTATCAGACCTTAAAATCTTTTTCGGAAATCCCGTTGTCAGTCACATTGTCAGTCCCATTGGTAATCCCGTTGTCAATCCCGTTGTCAGTCCCGTTAGCAGTTCCGTTGTCAATCCCGTTAATAATTGCATCATAGCGCTGGCATACACGCTTAACAATATCATCCACAGCATTCTGGTGTGAGGGCACCAGTATATCCGCACCTGATGATACGTCTACTCCTTCACTCGATAATCCATAGTCAGGGGCGACCAGCAGCCCGCCGGCAGATACGTTGAGCTTCATATCGGTGATGAGCCGGGCCACCATATCGGTAGCAGGCTTCACCCTGGTAGTAATGCCAAGGGTTTTGGATAAATATTGTTCCTTTAATTCGTTTACCTTTTCAACTGCTGCTTTTACCTTGTCCTTATTGCCAAGAGGTGAGAGTTTTTCTATGGTCCCAAGCAGGTCATCGAAAGTAACAGCCTGCACCTCTATGATCTCTCCATTAAAGTATTCGGCAACCTTCTCCCCGTACCCCTTTGAGATTACCAGCTTGCTCACGTCTTTTATTCGCTGGATATCCTTCTCTGTGGGTTTATACGGATCCACAACCTTGAAATTATCAATACCAAGCAGGAACATAAGGGACAGATATCCCATTGTAACACCTATGGTAGGCTTCACACCCAGCCACTTGTCAAGTCCGGTCTGCCCTTGCTCGGATACCAGCTCGATGATCTTCTGTTTGACATACTCAGGATCACTGGATTCAAGCCCGAAATATTCGGCAAATCCCTGTGTGGTGGCAAGTATCCGGCTCCTCCCTTCCGGGCTCCTGCTTATCAGTCCCCTGGCCTCCAGTTCCTTTACATGGTCATAGGTGGCATTGCCGCGTTTCTCTACCAGGTCGCTCTGGAGCAATGGCTGGTGGTAGGCTATCATGGAAAGGGTCCGAAGCATTGGGGATGGCAGTTCCTTTGGGGCCACACTCCTTACCTGGTCTGCATATTCGGCTTTGACCTGCATTACGTACTTGCCTTCCACCTCAAGGATATCCAGTCCGGATTGCCGCTTATGGTATTCCTGTATGAGTGAATGTACGATATTACGGGTTTTTTTCTTTTTACTTACCAGTTCCTTTAATGTGGCAAGATCTACCGGTGTGCCGGCAGCGAATAATGCAGCCTCTATTATCTCACGGTCCCCTATGAACATACCCCCGGTGAATCGGGATACCTGATATATAACTCACCGAATAGTTCTTCCTGTTCAAGCCATATCTCCTTATTTGTTGCAAGGAACAGTAGTGAGATATAGGTCATCAGTTTATTTGAACGGTCCCCGGACAGCAGTTCACTAAGCGTGATATATGTCCTGTCTTCCAGGATGCTGCTAAGTGTTTCCCTCATTGTGTCCACCCTGCCTTCGATATCCTCCTCATGGGCGACATTAAGTACCTGTTCAATGGTCGGCCGGGCCAGTTCGATGGTCTCCCTCGCTTTTTTACGGATGGTCTTTCGCCGTTCGACAACTTCTGCCTTCTCCAGCTCAAGTATCAGCTCATCCAGTGTGACCGAGCGCTGGGAATAGCGCCTCACAGGTGGTTTGGGTACAGGATAATCGTCCACATCAAAAAAGTCCGTATCATCGATCCATGAATCATCCTCAATAACAGGTTCCTCAACCAGGATATTGGACTTCATGCGAAGCAGGATAGCTGCATAATGGAGTGTCCTGCCTGATATCCTTAGATCCATACGCTCCAGTTTATCAATATGGTGCAGGAACTTATCAGTTATTTCCACTATATCAATGTTCCAGGGATTTATCTCCCCTTCACGGACAAGGTTTACCAGTATCTCAACAGGCTCTTCATATATATCCTGTGCATCCAAACCCACTGGTAAATAGTCATAAGTAAATGGTATCTCAACTAATTCTTCCATTCAGTTCATCCCCTCTGAAATCCAGAATTCTTGTAATATTGTGTAATCTTGTTGTTCTTGTAATATTGTAATATATTTATGCTGTTATTATATATTATCTTTTTCAATACTATTATTCTCTATTGTAGTTTCTTCAATTGTAGTATCTTCAATACCACTATTCTCAAGTGTAATATCCTCAATACCACTATCCTCACGTACAACCCGGGCTACACCCATCACTTTGTCTCCGCCATGAACGTTCATAATCTTCACGCCCTGGGTATTGCGTCCCTGTATCCTGATATCTGAGACAGGAACCCGGATAATGATGCCTCCGGAAGTGGTCACCATAAGTTCATCGGATTCATCTACTGCTTTTACATCCACCACAAGACCGTTACGGATACTGGATATGATGGTTATGACACCCTGGCCGCCCCTGTTGATGTTGCGATATTCACTGAACTCTGTCCGCTTCCCGAATCCATTCTCGGTAATGGTCAACAGGGTTGCATCATCCCTGACGATATCCATTCCGACCACATAATTATCACTGACAAGCCGGATACCACGAACGCCCCTGGAGCCGCGGCCTGTTGCACGAACATCGGTCTCAGAGAACCGAATCGCTTTACCGTGCCTGGTACCAATAATAATATCCATTGAACCATCTGTCAGTTTAACGGTTTGCAATTCATCCCCGTCATCCAGTTTTATGGCTATAATGCCTCCACGCCTGGGATTTTTGAACGCTGACAGGTCGGTCTTATTCACTACACCGCACCTGGTAGCCATAATGAGGTTATGACCCTGGTCAAACGTCTTAACCGGTATCTGGGCAGTGACATTCTCACTGTTATCCACTTCAATAAGGTTGATTATGGCTTTACCGCGGCTTTGCCTTGAAGCATCAGGTATCTCATAGACCTTAAGCCAGTGGACGCGTCCACGGTCTGTGAAGAACAGGATATAATCATGCGTGGATGCCACGAATAGGTCCTCAACAAAATCGGCCTCCTTAGTATCCATACCGATTACACCGCGGCCGCCCCTGCGTTGCTGAGTGTACGTGTCGATTGGCATGCGTTTGATATAACCGCTGTTGGATATAGTGACCACCACATCTTCCACAGGTATCAGGTCCTCATCCTCCAGGTCCACACCGCCCTCGATGATCTGTGAACGCCTGGCATCACCATAGCGCTGCTTGATATCTGCCAGTTCTTCCTTAATGAGTTTCAGTATCTTGGCCCGGTCAGCCAACAGCTCAAGTAGCCCTTTAATGGTTTCAAGCAGTTCTTTGTGTTCGTTATCGATCTTCTCACGTTCAAGGCCAGTGAGTTTTTGCAGCCTCATCTCCAAAATAGCTTTTGCCTGCTCTTCACTCAGGTCGAAATTGGACATAAGTCCAATCCTGGCCTCTTCCACGGTCTTGCTTGCCCTGATAAGGGTAATGACCTGGTCGATATGGTCCAGTGCAATTTGCAGTCCTTCCAGGATATGGGCGCGCTTGCGGGCCTTCTCAAGTTCGAACTGGCTGCGCCGGGTAATAACCACTACTCGGTGGTCAATGAAATGCACGATCAGTTCTTTCAGGTTCAGCACCTGGGGTTGGCCGTCCACCAGCGCAAGGTTGATGATGCCGAAAGAGGACTCCATCTGGGTATGTTTGTACAGCTGGTTCAACACCACATCTGAATTGGTACCACGACCCAGCTCAATTACTACCCTGATGCCATCCCTGTCAGACTCGTCACGCAAATCGGTAATGCCAGCTATCTTCTTTTCCTTGACCAGTTCGGCGATGTTTTCGATGAGTCTGGCCTTGTTCACCTGGTAAGGCACCTCATCAATGATTATCTTCTCTTTATTCTTATTTTCCTCAATATGGGTCTTTGCCCGCATCTTAACAATGCCTCTCCCGGTCTGGTATGCACTGCGAATCCCGCTGCTGCCAAAAATATAGGCACCGGTAGGGAAATCAGGGCCCTTGACCACGCCCATCAGGTCCTGAATCTCTACATCCGGGTCATCGATGGTCATGTTCACCGCGTCCACTATCTCGTTGAGATTATGGGGCGCCATGTTGGTAGCCATACCCACTGCAATACCAGTGGAGCCATTTACCAGCAGGTTAGGCAGTTTGGAAGGCAGCACCGTCGGTTCTTCCAGGGACCCGTCATAGTTGGGTATGAAATCAACAGTCTTCTTGTCAATATCAGCCAGCATCTCCTCAGCGATGCGGTCCATGCGAACTTCGGTATAACGCATGGCTGCTGCCGAATCTCCGTCAATGGAGCCGAAGTTACCCTGGCCGTCAGCCAGTGGGTATCGTAAATTGAAATCCTGTGCCATCCTGACCATAGTGTCATAAATGGCTGCGTCGCCATGAGGATGGTACTTACCCATAACGTCACCCACAATCCTGGCAGATTTCTTGTAGGGCTTATCACGGGTCATGCCCTGTTCCTGCATACCGAACAGTATGCGCCTGTGTACAGGCTTCAGGCCGTCACGCACATCGGGCAGTGCCCGGCCAACGATAACGCTCATAGCATAATCGATATACGAGGTCTTCATCTCGTCCTCGATGTTCAGTTTTATGATTCTATCTGTTATAATTTCACCATTGTTCCCCCCATTATCCTCCTCGCCGGTGTCCTCACGGATAACATCAGGGCCATTCTCTTCAGTAGTTTCTCCAGTGTCCTCAGCAAGATTCACTTCAGTATCATTACTGATATTTTCTTCAGTACCCTCACCGGTATCTTCGACCATATTTTCCTCGTTATCGTTCAACTCTTCATCCTCTGGAAATTCATCAGACATCAAGGTTCTTCACCTCCTTTGCGTGCCGTTCAATAAATTCCCGCCTGGGCTCAACCTTATCGCCCATAAGTATTGTGAAAATCTCATCCGCATCCATTGCATTGTCCAGCGTGACCTGTACAAGTGTCCTGGTTTCCGGATCCATAGTGGTCTCCCACAACTGGTCGGGATTCATCTCGCCCAGCCCCTTGAAGCGCTGGACTCCGACCCCCTGACTACCCATCTCTTTCACTTTCGCATCTTTCTCGGCATCAGTGTAAACGTAATGGGTTACCTTCCCCTTCTTAATGCGGTACAGGGGCGGCTGGGCTATGTACACATATCCCAACTCTATCAACTCTTTCATGTAACGGTAGAAGAATGTAAGCAGCAATGTCCTGATATGGGCACCGTCCACATCGGCATCAGTCATTATGATTACCTTGTGGTACCTGGCCTTCACTTGATCAAAATCATCACCCAGGCCCGTACCTATGGCAGTTATCAGGGCACGTATCTCATTATTCTTGAGTATCTTGTTCAACCTGGCCTTCTCGACATTAAGTATTTTACCCCGCAGAGGTAATATTGCCTGGAACGCACGGCTACGGCCCTGTTTGGCTGAACCTCCGGCACTGTCGCCCTCTACCAGGTACACTTCACAGAGGGACGGGTCCTTCTCTGAGCAGTCAGCCAGTTTGCCTGGCAGCGAGGATATTTCCAGTGCGCTCTTGCGCCTGGTCAATTCCCTTGCCTTACGGGCAGCATCCCTGGCCTGGGCTGCCAGCACCGATTTGCCTATGATATTATCTGCTTCCTTTGGATGTTCCTCCAGAAACTCCCGCAGCCCCTCACCCACCAGGGTCTCCACAATACCTTTAACATCGCTGTTGCCCAGTTTGGTCTTGGTCTGTCCTTCGAACTGGGGTTCTGTGAGTTTGACGCTGATAATTGCGGTCAGCCCTTCCCTGATATCCTCACCAGAGAGCTTTTCGCTATTTTTTATAAGCCCACGGTCTTTGGCATAATCATTGACAGAACGGGTCAGAGCTGCCTTAAAGCCGCTCAGATGGGTCCCGCCTTCATGGGTATTGATATTATTGGCAAAAGAGAATACGGTCTCTGTATAACTGTCATTATACTGGATAGCAATCTCCACCTGGGTGCTGTCCTTGGTCTTCTGGAAATATACCGGTGGTTGGTGTAGTGCATTCTTGTTCTTGTTCAGGTGCTCGACGAAAGCAATGATACCACCTTCGTAATGGAACAATTTCTCATCGCCCGTGCGTTCATCCCTGATGGTAATTTTTATACCCTTGTTCAGGTATGCCATTTCTCTCAGGCGTTTGGATATGGTCTCGAAACTAAAATCAATAGTCTCGAACACCTCATAATCAGGTTTGAATGTTATATTAGTGCCAGTTTTGTCAGTGTCCCCCCTCACTGCAACGTCACCCATGGGTTTTCCCCGCTGGTACCGCTGGAAGTGAACTTTCCCTTTGCGATACACCTCGGCCTCCATCCATTCGGACAGGGCGTTCACAACAGATACCCCTACACCATGCAGGCCGCCTGAAACTTTGTACGACTCGGCATCGAACTTCCCACCGGCATGAAGCATGGTCATGACCACTTCAAGTGCGGATTTTTGAAATTTCTCATGCATATCCACGGGAATGCCGCGCCCGTCATCCAGTACGCTCACCGAGTTATCCCGGTTGATAGTAACCTCAATATTTTCGCAGTACCCTGCAAGTGCTTCGTCGATACTGTTGTCAACCGCTTCATAAACCAGGTGGTGAAGTCCACGTGTGTCTGTGCTGCCTACATACATGCTGGGGCGCTTGCGCACTGCTTCCAGTCCTTCAAGTACCTGTATCTTACCAGCATCGTATTGTTTATCTGTCATCTATGGTCTCCAAAAATTATCAAAATTATCAAATTATCCCCATCTCGGTGAGCCGCTCGGGCAAATACCGCTGGGTCACGAAATCCAGACCCTTGCCTGCAAAAGCCTGCTGTTCTGCCTTCTTGCCGATATCAAGCTGGAGTTTTATCTGGGTCTTCCAGTATTCGGAATCGAACCTGGGGTCAGACAGTTCGCTTCGCAGTGCCTTGATATCCTGTTCTGTCAGCTTATCAGTGGACAGGTCGTAATCAACTATGTCACTTGGCTGCACGCCTATGAACTGCGCTGCCGGAGCAGCCAGGTACTCTGACAGGTGTGCGCTCTTGATGGCACCGTAGGCAACGCTGGCAAATATCCTGTAACTCCAGGGGTCGCCATCAGTGAATACCAGAACAGGCAGCCCCAGTTCCTCACTAAGCCGTTTCAGGATGCGCCGTGTGCTTCGGGCAGGCTGCCCCTTCAGGTGCACCAGGATGGATTTAAAATCTTCATCAAACCCGTTCTCGATCAAGCGGGCCATCATACCGCCGGTCTCAATGGCTACCACAAATTTGGCATCGTGGTCAAGGAACTCGATATTGTCAACATTGAATGGTATCTGGTAGCCGCCCTCACCCACATCGTCCCGGCAGTGGATGATGCGCTCGCCCCGCTTTGTGGTCTCTTTTAGCCTTATCGACCCGAACATGGTGGCACCGTCCTCTTCCGGCCTCATGTGGAAATCCTCCCTCTGCATTGCGGTGATGATCTCCAGGTCTTCTATCATGCGGTCACTCTCAGGCTGTTCCCTGAACTTGGCTATGTCCCAGTTCTCAGAAATGTAATACAGCTCCCTTAAGGTTGAACCCCTGTTGTTCTCCAGGTGCTCTTTTATGAGCATCTCTGCAGTATAGGACATCTTCAATATCTGGTTTGCACCCTTGACTGTCTTGGCACTGCGCATGCTGGTGCTGTTGCCGTACACCCAGACTTCGCTGTTATTGTCATACTCGATGTTGGCCTTGGTACGTGTAGGCAGCACGATATTGGGTACTGCCTGGTCCTCGAACTGCTTGTAAAATGATTCCACTATACCCAGCAGGGACTCTTTTGCCAGCTTATCCCGTTCCTCTCGCAGGTTATTCATCTACAAACCCCCGCACGGCTTTGGCCCCGTTGACCATTCCTTCGTCCACGCCTTCCACGATAAGGTCTGGTAGTGAGGTGGCCTCTTCATCAGACACGAAAGGCATGTTGTACCTGATGTTCATGCTGCTTCCCGGTTTTACGTCAAGTCTCCAGATATGATCGCTATCATTGCCCAGTGATATGACCTTTGGTTCAGGGTCGGCATCCCTTACCGGATACTGGTGGGTATCGTGCAGCTTGAATGCCATTGAAGCACCGCTGTAGTTCTTTACTGTGATATCCACCTGCACCCCGTTCCCATTGTGTGAGACACTGCGATACACCAGCAGGTTGCCCATGACCTTTGCCACTACAGGGGTGATATCAGGGGTAGGCCTGTCCAGTATCGTGGATACCTTGTCAGCGATCCGGGGCAGTATTTTCTTGATAATCTCTTCTTTTTCCCTGCGCTTGGACAGTTGCTGCTGTTTTGACAGGAAGGTCTTGAGCTTACGGGCCACGTCCTTTAGTGCCAGTTCGACCTCGTTCATGATCTCGGGAACGTCTGCCACAGCGTCCTTGCTCTCTGAAGTGAATGGTATATGAGTGGAGGCGACATGCACCATGAACACGGCCGGACCGGTGGGAAGACCGCCGCCGGGCTGGTTCAGGGTGTAGTTTTTCCACCTGATGTTCTCCACTGCATGGGTGATGGCACAACCGCCCTGCTGGTACAGCAGGGGCACCCGGTTGGCAAATCTCAGGATGTGTACCCTGTCCTCTTTCCCAAGGCTGCCGCCGTAGGAAATGCCTGCCTCTACCAGGAAGGGATGGCCTGTGTGCACCGACGCTGACCGGCTGACAGTTGCTATAAAATCCACGCTGAACTCTTTTTCAAGCCCCTTGTAGATGAGTGACTCGGTGATAGGGGACAGGCAGTCGGTGGGTGGTGCCATGATCTTGACTTTCTTGAAAGCGTCCAGGAGTTTTTTTGCATCCTCAAGTTCAATGGAATGGGGGTCGGTTTCAGTGTCGAGATGTGCAGCTTTGCATATCCCCTCTGCGGTCTGCAGGCCGATGCGGGAAAAGCTGTATCTTAAAAATGGGGCGAGTTTCTGCCTGTCTGTGTAGCGCAGCATCTTGATAAGCGTGCCCAGTTCGATTCCCTCGGGATGGGGGAGTATCTCCTCTGCCGGTTTGGGCAGGGTGTCCACTGCACGCTCGAATATGATCGTATTGCCGTCCGGCTCCACCAGGGTAAGCCTGGTATGGGTGTTGACGATGGCTGTGCTTTTCAAGTATTCCAGTACGCTCTGCCGCCGCCCCTTAACGTATGAAGCTTTCATCTCCATCTCGACCCTTGTGCCTCTGGGTCTGTCCCAGTCCACTACCTTGTCTTCAAGTATCTCTGGCTCGTTAGTGCTGGTGTTGATGATAAGTTCGTAATAATGGGCAGGTTTGTCCCTGTCTATCTTTGATATGATGCGCGTGGGCTTACCTGTGGTGAGCTGGCTGTACAGGACTGCGGCTGATATGCCTATACCCTGCTGTCCCCTGCTCTGCTTGATGGCATGGAAGCGGGAGCCGTACAGGAGCTTGGCAAATGTACTGGGTATTTGCTCCTTGACTATGCCAGGACCATTGTCCTCTATTATAATTGCAACATTATCGCCGCCAGCATCTTCTATGCTGACCATGATATCAGGCAGTATCCCTGCTTCTTCGCATGCGTCAAGGGAATTGTCCACACCTTCCTTGACCGCGGTGAGCAGGCTGCGGGGTGCGGAGTCAAAACCCAGTATCTGCCTGTTCTTTTCAAAAAATTCTGCGATACTTATGGCACGCTGTTTTTTTGCAAGCTCTTCAGCTATTGGTACTGCCACTAATTAATCCCTTCTGAAAATGAGAAATTGACATCCATTTTTAAATGACCTACAGTATGGCAGTTATTAAATATTAAATTATTTATTTATTATATTTTACCGAAAATAGATAGGCATCAAAGTTCTGCGCCTACGACTGTCTGGGTGGCGGTGACGTTCTCACTCTCACGTATTGTATCTACCAGTTTGTTCAATGTACTCAAGCCTTCTACTTCGCTGATGACTATAAAATCATATTCACCGAACACGTGGTATATTTCCTTGATGCCATCGACATTCAGAAGCTGGTTGTATGCAGCCTTCTCCTGGCCCGGTACAACATTGACCATTATCACACCTATTACCATATATTGTCACCCTCCTTTTGATTGGTATCGTCATGCGATTTTCTACTGATAACTAATAGTTTTAATGTGTTTTAAATGTATTGTTCTGGTGTGTGGAGTGGCTGTTTTTACTGTGGGTTCTAATTTCATTATGATGAACAGGATTCCCCTTGAGAGGATCAAAAAGAGACAAGACCTGACTGTTCAAGCCGTTTGCCGTACATGTGCTTATGCATAAGTATATTCACTCACCGGGATACCTGGATGAGCAGTTGGTGAGGCAGATGCTGTACGATATCTCAAGAGCGGTGATGGGGGACTCGCATTTGGCGACGCATCTGGCACACAGGACCTAACACGATTTAACCCTGACCTTGCATATCCAGATCTGGCCTGGAGACCGAAGGAATTTAAGATGGAGCTGGTGGAGGGATTTGACAGGGGGAGTGCGAATTATATTAACTGAGGGGGGTGTAGATTGTATTTGAGTGAGTCCCATACCCCTTTTTTTAATTACTGGAAATGTTGATAAATCGATTGCAAATTAAGAATTGTTATGGAATGTGGAGTCTAAGGATAGTTTAATAATAGGTATTATGGAGTTTAAATTTGCTAACCTTTTCTATTCAACTATAGATTATCATTTATACTATTATTTCACTATAACAATTAAAACATGATGAGTTTATAATTATAAAAGTTATAGGTTAAAATATGCTCATAGTTAATGATTAAAGTTGTTTGCTATCTGCGTGTTTTAATATCTCATTTTTATTATTACTGATTTTTTTTGTTTTTTGATAAGAATTGAATAAATCAAGGAGCAAAGTAGATGAAAATAAATGCAGATTTAACTGTAAGTATAGACCATTTGAATGAATTTCAAAATATAATTGGTGTTACATTTAATGATACCAAATATTTGATACAAGCATTATTGCATGGTACACTTTTTAGTGGGGACAAAGTAAAATTAGAGGCCTTTAAAAAACAAAACAATCTTGAAGATGATAATTATGAAAAATTAGAAAAACTGGGAGATGCTGTATTAGATTTAATTGTAATTGAAAATTTTTATAAAGACGAAAAAGTTGAAGAATATGCAAAAGCAGAAAAACGGTCGATAGAAAGCGTCCTAAATGATATTCAAGAAGTATTAGTTAATAACGATAATTTAAAGCCGTTAGCGCCTGATATAAATCTTGAAAAATATATATTACAGAGTGGACTAGTATACATTAGTGATGTATTTGAAAGAGTAATTGAAGCGCTTATTGGAAGTATTTTTCTTGATAATGGATACCCTGAAGCAAAGAATTTTGTATTAACATTTTTTGACATAGACGGTGCTTTGGGAAAAATTGGTGATGTAAATCCAAAAGGAAAAGTGAAAGAATTTTGTGAAACACAAAAATGGGACTTGCCAAGGTTTGAGAAAAAAAGTGAAGAAGGGCCTGAACACGACAAAACATTCATACGTGAGTTATATATTCATAATGAACTAGTTTCTGAAGGAAAAGGTAAGACCAAAACAAAAGCAGAAGAAGAAGCAGCTAGAAAATATCTTAATAAAATTAAGTCAGAGAGGACTTTATGACGCCCTCATTTCGGTTGAGCAAAGGAGTAGCTTTCGTCACTCTCCTCATCGAATCGCATGCATATCAACACTAATTTCTTGTATTAATCGAAAAACGTCTTCATAAGCATACTTTCCGACATCAGATAAATCCCCAAAATCTGCCGCATGAGGTATTGCTATTGCTCTAAATTTAGTATTTCCAATCTTAGGTTTTACCAAAAGGCAAGATGCATTATCTTTTTGCCAATCTAATATTTCCTCTAAAGATGGGTAATTCTTTTTACTATCAATCAATTCCCGTATTGGCTTTGCAAAATACTTCGTGGAAGATCCACCCATAAGTACAATGAACTCAGGTTTCATTTTGTTTATTATTGGGCCTATGTACTTATTTGCACATTTTAAATCAGGCAATCGGTCTCTACCTTTATTTCGTCCTTCTGAAAAAATATAAGGATAACAATTGGCTGTATGCACCCAAAATACAGTATTTTTCCACATTTCGAAGGCTTCTTTTAGTGGTAAACTGGGAAACACTTGTGGGAGAAGAAAATCTGAAAAAAATTTATTTTCTAATGAGCTTAACTTATTATCCACCCAAGCTTGCTTTGAGGGAGCTTGTGAAATGAATAATACTTTCTGATTACGCCAATCATCGATTAATGGCTTTCCTTGCAATAGTTCGTTAACACTTATGCGACGTTTTCTAGTTCTTATTGAAGATGTATATCTATCTTGATAACATTTGAGATTGCAGTTACGGATAGTATTAATAATATTTTGCATATTTGAAGTTGGCTATTTTATAATAAAGAACTTTCCTTTCCTTTTTCTAAAGTATTTGTATACAATCCGATTAGAAGGTGTGGTATGATTTATAAATCAATTATTTTATTTAAACGCGAGATAGCAATTTTGATAATGTTTTATCAGAAAAATTTATAACATACAACAATCATTAAAAAATATATTACAATGAAAATTTAGAGGAGTTACTATCGCAATTGTATTTGGAATTTCAGGGGCTGAAAATGATTTAATCAATTTAGCTGAAGAAAATGGATTTCATGTTACTTGTATTGATGACATTGGTCAAATTAAAAAAAATCTTGATGATAAATATACTAGTGTCAAGTCAATCCTCAAGTGTCGGATAAAGTCGAGATAACTTAATCCTTGCATCATCAGTTGTAAATTGCCAATTAACTTTCGCATTTTTATTATTTCTGTATTTTTGCCATGCCAGTACCTCTTTACTGACAACCTCAATGTCATCGATTCTTCTTTTTAAACACTGCCTTGTGAGCACGTTCAACTCAATTTCAGCCATATTCAACCAACTCCCATGCTTTGGAGTATACACAAACTCGAATCTGTCCAATATTGCCTTTGCTTTATCTGGCTGAAACGTTTCATAGAGCGATCCTGGGACGTGCGTGTTCAGATTGTCCATCACTAACGTTATTTTTTTTGCTGTTTTGTATTTATTCTCAATCTCCTCCAGAAAATAAGCCCAATCCTGCTTGGTTCTTCTTTCTGTGACCTTCACCATGCGCTTTCCTGACAATGGTTCACAGGAGATAAAAACATTGCACATACCGCAACGCCTGTATTCATAATCATGCATGGTTGGATGCCCTGGCGAAGCTGGAATAGGAGTTCTTGTCTCTGCAATCAGCTGCTTTGGGGATTCGTCCATGCATACAACAGGATATCGTGGATCAAATGGACGTTTGTAAACATCCAACACCATTTCCATATTCGCAACAAAGTTACCGTTTTGCTCTGGAGGAATTACCCAACCTTTTTGCTTCCAAGGCTTGATTTCGTTTTTTTTAGGATACCACGTACCGTTTCATGGGAGATGCTATCAATATATTCGAGCTCGACAACCTTGTCAGCTAACAACCTCAAAGACCATCTCGCAAAGCCTTCAGGTGGCTCACTGCAACTCACTGCAACCAAATGAGCTTCAAAATCACCGTCAGCTTTTTTATCGTAGATGCGGTTTCTCTTTCTTCCGTTGAGTGCAACCTCGATACTTTCCGAGACAAATCGTTCCTTCACCCGGTCGATCTTTCTCATACTTATGTTCAGTATCTGGGCAATTTCTTCATTGGTCGAACGTTTTGTCTGGTATTCACCCTCATCACACCCAAGTAGAATCAGGGCGTTAAGAATTTTCTGTGATTTATGTTTTCCTTTTGAAGTAAGTGTGCTAAGAGTTTCACGTTCATCTTTAGTAAGTGTCACTATGTATTTCTTCATATTTATTCCCCTCAAGTTGAATATGGGGGATATATGATATATACTTTACAACATTATAGAGTTGACTTTACACTAGGCAAGAAAAACAAGTGAAGGAACAAATTGATAATGAAATAACAGATTTAACAACAAATATAGAAGTTTTAGAAAGTGAGATTAAAATTAAATCTAGCAAAAATATGAATGATATTAATTCGGAAATTGAAAATTTAGAAAAGGAGATTAAGGAACTTGAAAAAATCCAATTCAATATAGAAAAATTATTTATTTTTATTAAATCCAAATTTGAAAAATATAAGAAAAAAAGGCGATATAAGTATTTAGTAAATAATCCAAGGAATGAAGTTCAAAAATTATTAAAAAATGAATATTTCCAATTAAAAAATTATATTGATAAAAAACAATCTTTAACGAATAATTTTGATATAGAATGCAAACATCGATTATCAAATTTATTAAATCAACTTGATAAAATTTGTTTTATAAAAAAATCAAAACTATATAAAGGTGCTGAAGGTGAAATACTTGTTATAGAAAAACTCAGAAATCTTACTGATGATTATTGCATTTTTAATGATTTATTTTTTGAGCTTGATAGTGGCGTAAATTTCAATGGAGCATTTCTTAAGTCAGCACAAATTGATCATCTTGTCATCGGTCCATCTGGAATTTATGTAATTGAAACGAAGAATTGGAGTGAAGCTTATGTGAAAAAGGTATTTGATAATGAATCTTATACTCCATATGATCAAATTAAAAGAAGTAGCTACGCAGTTTATCGATATTTGAATAGCTCAAAATATGGTAATATTTTTCAAAAAGCTTATTACAGTCTTGCTAAAAAAGAAATTAAAGTTAAACCAATAATAGCGATTACTGGTTCAAAGATACCTCTTCAAGATAAAGGATTTGTTAAAGTATTATTTCCAAATCAATTACCTGGTTACATATCAGAAAGAGAAAATATCTTATCAAATGAAATGATTGAAAATTTGGTGGAAAATTTAAGATGATTTTTCGATTTATATTGTCTGCGCCTATTTTACATTCAAAGAAGGAGGCTCTGGATTCATATTGTTTTGCGAGTATGAGCATCCCATTCCTCAGTCACATACCCCGGATTAAGTCCATGGTCTGTTAAATGATACTCCTTCCGTCGATTTCCCATCTTGTCCGGCAGTACATTCACCTACAATCTACCTCACACATCCAATACCCACAATCCCCAGAAATTAAACCACTCTACGAATCAAGAGACCAACCAAAATTACCAGACATACACACTTAAGATTTTCGGCATAGCACCATAAACATTTAAACCCCCTGCAACAATACTCCCCAATAATCTCCCCCACCAAAACCTTCCTGAAAAACTACCTCCCCACCGCCCGCAGCGTCATCACCCAGCCCCACCGCTTTTTCCAGGACTTGCCCGTATCAGGCGGCTTCATGGAACCCCTGGGTTTCGCGGTCCTGACCATCTTCAACATATCGCTGCTGTACGCACCAATCATGCTCATATCCCGGGCACCCTTACTTTCCCTGGATTCTAACGTGGTTTTCACCCTCATAGTAACACACCTTGGATTGAAATCCGTAAGGCATCGGAAGGATGCTCAATGGTATTCTGTCCTAAGAGACCGAAATCGGGCTAAAGAGTGGACGAAACCTGAGAAAAACGGCTCTTTGCTATTGTATATGGGCAAAACAATATCTATGACACTAAGGAAACATATCACAAAAGGTGCCTATGGAATGTATAAGTGTCAGAGATTATCGAAATGTCCAAGATTTTTTATTAAGAAAGGATATTTAATTCCCATCTCCTAAACAACTCCCTGTGCCCTCAGCACCTCAACGTCATCCTGTGAGTATCCTAATCCCTGGAGAATTTCCTCAGTATGTTCCCCCAGCTCGGGAGCATGGCTGCGAATCGTACCCGGGGTGCGTGAAAACTTCGGGGCAATTCCCAATTGCCTGTATGCGCCCCAGCGTTCATGCATAAGCTCCACCACCATCTGTCGAGCCTGCATATCAGGATCATCCATCACTTCAGCCAGGTTTTGGACCGGTTCACAACAGCAATCCCAATCCGCAAAATGATCTATCCATTCAGCCTGGGTTTTTTGTTTGAAAAGAGTTGCAATATCTTTTTGCAGCGCCTCCTGATGTGGTCCCGGTTCAACATAGTCGGGCCGGTTCCATTCAGTATGTCCCACAGCCTCACAAAAAGCACTCCAGAATTGGGGTTCCAGTGCACCCAGTGCCATGGTGCGACCATCGTTTGTTTCATAGAGGTTGTAGCAGGCAAACCCGTGATTGAGAACATCATCTCCGGGATGGGGGATGATTCCGTCAGCCAGATACTTCCCCCATCGCAGGCAGTTCCAGGTAAAGACCCCGTCTGTCATGGATATATCGATATGCTGCCCCTCCCCCAGCCGTTCACGGGCCAAAAGAGCAGTTACGATACTAAAAGCCGCCATAAGTCCTCCCCCTCCCAGATCGGCGATTTGAACCCCAGGTAGTGTGGGCTCCCCATCCCGTCCACTATAGGACAACACACCACTTAGTGCCAAGTAGTTGATGTCATGGCCCGCCTTGTGGGAGCGTGATCCTTCGCGTCCATACCCGGTAATGGAACAGTATACAAGACGCGGATTGATGTCTTTGAGAGCCTCATACCCTACCCCCAGCCTTTCCATTACTCCTGGCCGAAATCCCTCCAGCACTACATCTGCCTTTTTAACCAGGTGCTGGAAGATCTTCTTACCGTCCTCAGCTTTCAAATTCAATGTTAACGAACGTTTGTTTCGGTTGAGAACAACATGAAAACCGCTGTTTTTCCCCATCATCGGAGGCCACCAGCGAATATAATCTCCTGATTCGGGCTCTTCTATTTTAATGACATCTGCTCCCATATCTGCCAGAAGCATGGAACAAAACGGCCCGGGGAGAAGACGGGACAGATCGAGTATGGTAAAACCTGAGAGTGCTTCTTCCATAGTTACCTCTTTGTCATTGGTGATTGACTAAGGAATTTATTCCCCTAAATGCTTGTTGTTTTTGAGTAAAGTTAACCATTTAATTTTTCAGCACCAATCATGCTCATATCCCGGGCACCCTCACTTTCCTTGGATTCTGACGTGGTTTTCACTCTCATTATAATGGCCGCCATGTTCCTGTACTCCATCTTCAGCATGCTGATATCCATCCCCGTGTATCCACTTCAAATCAGAGGGAAAAAATAATAGCCACAGAGATCACAGAGGATTTCTTCTCTGTGTCCTCTGTGCTCTCTGTGACAGATAAATATAAACAATGATTTATACAAATTTTATTACCCTACTTTTTGAAGGGGATACAATTATATCAAATTGTTTACTGTGTAATCGAAATTTAAATCCATAATAACCTTCATCTGCGTTTATTTGCGTTCATCTGCGGTTAATATTGAAATGATTGCCAGCCCTGCACCCGCTGCCCGTAAGGGTGGCAGGGTGCAGCCAGCCGTGGTGGTTCATGAGGCATCGGTTCGGAGGGGCAGGGAATTGAGTAATTTTACGCAGGGTGAGTGGGTGAGTATATCTGCTGGACATGGACCGGGAAGTGGATGGGGAAATAAGCCATTACCTATTTCCCGTAATTACAAAAAAAAACGTATACGTCTTATTTTGTCTTTATTATCTCTGAAGATATCATTTCAATTATGTCCTCATCTTCCTCCATTTCTTTTGCCTTTTCAAGAGCAATTTTTAATTGGGTTTGGCTGTCTTTCTTTTTACCCAATTTTAAATATAGGCAGCCCAGATTAAAATCAGGCTCAAAATCTTCAGGGAACTTTTCTATTATGTCCCTGTAAACTTGTTCAGCAGCCTCATAGGATTCTTCCATTTCAAATTGTTTTCCCATATCCAGCATATCAAACATATCGTACTCAACCATATTATCCATAAGACCGCTGAAAAGGTTTTCAATTATTGATTGGTCCAATTCGTTATTTTTTAATTTTTCTACAAGGTCGCTCATATCCTCTTGTGTAAGTATACCTTTGTTGATCAATGCCAAATATAACAACGTTACAGGCATCTCTAAATGCGAGGTATCTTCATCCTCTTCAATCATGCCAAAGTTTCTTGATAAAAAACTCGAAACTGCTATATTTACAAAATCAGAAAATGAAGCAAAATCGCCATCTTCAACAAGATCGGTTATTTCCCTGTGCAAATAGGGTGATATGCGTATCTTTTCAGTAATCATTGATTTTCCCATAATATCATCTTCCCTTAAGTTTATTTTTCCATCATTTGCTTTTGAAAACGCCTTTTTAACAGTACATCACAATACACATCCATCACATCATCTTTATTGATAGCTACTGCTGTTTGTACCTCATCATCACTCATTTCTTCGAATTCAATATCAAGTTCTTCAAGTACATCAAATAACACAGCATCTACTTTTGCTTCAGGAAGACCAGTCAGGCAGATAACTTTCCTGAGCACTTCCAGATACGGAACATCTGGCTCAACACTAAGTTCAAAAACAACTTCTGCCGCCTGACGAATTTGTTCTTCTTCAGATGGTAAATGCCGGATGTGCATCTTTAATTTATCCAGGACAGCATTTTTTCCCAATTTCTTCTTGAGTTTTTTATACTTAAAAACCAGGTCATTAACACGATTTACTTTGCTTTCAGTCAGTTGCTTAAGTCTGCCCCGAAGCTGCATATCAATAAAACGAATCTTGTGTTACTTAAATTTAGCTATTCAGTCTAATTCCTGATCGAAAAATGCCCTTACTCATTCGTATATTGCCCCTTATTATCATATGTCTCATATCTCAATAACCTGCAGGTCGTATCCAATCTCCACAGGACACCCACAGGCTTCAGCCAGCACCTTAACCATCCCAGCCTCGAATCCCCTGGTCTGGGGATACAGGTGGGTAAGTACAATCCGCCCTATTGAAGTTCCCCTAAGTATTTCTGCCAGTGTGCCAGGGGTGGTGTGGTTGGTCACTTCAAAAGTGTCAGGGAACGAACACTCATGGATGAGCAGGTCAATGCCCTCAGAGGCTTTTACTATATCATCTACAGGTTCGGTATCTCCTGAATAGAGCATGGTCTTCCCGCCTGATGTTACCGTAAACCCCAGCGAAGGCAGGGCATGGACCGTGTGTATACATTCCACTTCCAGCCCCTCGACCTCCACCACCTGACCGGGCACAAGTTCTGTCACCTCGATCTCTATCTTGTCCTGCATGTACGGATAGGCTGCCAGCAGGTCGTCCAGCCACTGCCCGGTACCCACAGGACCCCACAAGTTCAATTTGATGGTATCACACAACCAGTTTGCCTTGACCAGTGCCAGCAGGTCGCCGCAATGGTCCAGATGCAGGTGGGAAAGGAACACATTGGTGATATGGGTATGCCTGTATTTGCTCTGGAAAATTCTCTGCAGTACACCGCAGCCGCAATCAAAAAGTACAGGACTATATTTTTTATCACTTCCTGCATCCACTATCAGCCCGGACTGCACCCTGTCCTTTTGTGGTATAGCAACACCGGTTCCCAGCAGGATAATTCTCATTTATTACCTCTCAGGCCAGGGTGGTTGCTATCTGCTCCACTGTATCCACAAGCAGGTCCACTTCTTCAGTCAGGTTGTATGCACCAAAGGAAGCCCTGATCGTCCCCTCAACCTTGAGCAACTTGATGCTGGGTATGGCGCAGTGATAGCCGCTGCGCACGCAAATCTTGCGGGTCTCATCCAGAATCATGGCTACGTCGTGGGGATTTAAGCCCACTACATTGAAAGGTACCACAGCAGCCCTGTCCTGTGGTCCGTACACCTCTACCTTATCAATCTTAGAGAGCCGTTTGGCAGCGTCCCTGGCCAGAGCCTCTTCATGCCGCTGGATATCTTCAACACCCAATGACTTTACGTATTCCACACTCCTGCCCAGTCCTATAACGCCCGGGATATTTGGCGTACCATACTCGAACCGCCCGGGCGCATCCTCAAGTTTATAATCGTCCCCATTCAATGCATAAATTGTGCCTCCGCCAAGGTATGCGGGCTTGATGGAATCGGTATCCTTCAAGTACAGTACACCTGTACCCTGGGGTCCGAACATTCCTTTATGACCGGACACTGCCATGAAGTCGCAATCGATCTTCTTCACATCAAAAGGCATGTGGCCCACGCTCTGTGCGGCATCTACCAGTGACATGCAGCCATTGCGCTGAGCGATCTTTGTTATTTCTTCCACATCCATAACAGAGCCAAATACGTTGGATACATGAGTTATGGCTACCAGTTTTGTTTGTTCAGTAATGGCACTGTCAATATTCCCGGGATCAACTGTTCCATCGGGATTTGGTGCAACTGCTGTTACTTCCACGCCTTTTTCTTTTAACCTGAGCCAGGGCAGCAAATTGGAATGATGCTCAACATGGGTGGTTACCACATGGTCGCCCTCCCCCCAGTCCAGTCCCAGCGCAACCATATTGATACTCTCGGTGGTGTTGCGGGTGAATATGGTATGTTCGTATTCCCCGCAAATGAATCCGGCAACGGCTTCCCTGGCATCCTCGTAATGGTTGGTGGTCTCCCTGGCAAGCCTGTGTGCGCCGCGACCGTGGTTGGCGGCATACTTGTAGAAATAATCGCACATGGCCTCCACTGCCTGGCGCGGCGTCTGGGTGGTGGCTGCGCTGTCAAGGTATACATATTTCTCTAATACAGGGAAGTCCTTGCGTATGTCTATGGGGTTGAACATTGTTGGTTGTATTAGCTTCCATTAGAAATAAATTTGTTGAATATGCTTGAGTAATGAAATTAGCTTTTCCTGAAATAATTTCCAATCCCACATGGCTTCTACGCTGCCTGACTTTTACAAAATTCAATATTAACCACATAGACTACAGAGGGGCACAGAGAATGGAAAATTCACTGGATCCTTCTCAGACTTCACTTGATGCATTCAAATATAAAAATAGGAAATAGTTAACTTGACCATCGTTTACACGTGAGCTGGTACAGCCTTTGCTCGATAGCACCTGGTTTAATAAGTGGATGGGTGATAAAAAACGCTATTTATTTAATGTGCTCCAGCCCTATGTACCTGCATGGACTCCGGGAAAATGAGCATCGCCATAATGGGTGCAGGGGCTATAGGTTCTGTCATTGGCGGCATGCTTGCAAGGCTGGGCCACAGGGTGACGCTTGTCGGGCGTAAGTCCCACATGGATGCCATTTCCCAAAGCGGCCTGCATATCAGTGGAATCTGGGGCGAGCATACAGTACTTAACCTTGATGCTGTGACATCGCCGCCTCACAAGTATATGGATATTGTATTCCTTACTGTCAAGTCTTTTGATACAGCCACGTCCGCCAGGGATGCGCTGTCCATGGTGGGGCCTGAGACTATGGTGGTTTCCATGCAGAACGGGCTGGGTAATGTAGAGACCCTGGCAGGTATAGCAGGTAAGGACAGAACAATTGGGGCGATGGCGATATTTGGGGCTATTATTCCTGAACCAGGCAGAGTGGAAGTAACGGCCATTGCATCAGAAACCCTTGTGGGTGAAATGGACGGACCACCCACACCAAGAGTGGGGGCCATTGCCAGGATGCTGGATGATGCTGGTATCCCTACTAAGACATCCGCTAATACCATGCGGGATATCTGGCAAAAGGCACTGTACAATATTGCGTTAAACCCGCTTTCAGCTTTACTGGAGGTCCCGTATGGCGATATTGCGGACAATCCCAATACCAGGTGGCTCATTGAAAAAATGATATCAGAAGCATTCCAGGTGGCTGGTGCCTGTGGAGTTGACCTGGGGCTGGAGTCGCCTGAGGAGTATCTTAAGATTCTGTGGGACCAAAAGCTTCCTCCCACAAGGGAGCATAGGTCGTCGATGCTTCAGGATATATTACGGGGGAAGAGGACTGAGATTGATTTTATCAATGGGGCAGTTGTGCGGTTGGGAGAGGAGTACGGGATTGAGACGCCCAATAATACTGCGCTGGTGCGGATAGTGAAGGCTAAAGAGGGGGTGAAGGCTGAGAAAAATTGACTTTTTTATGGTAAGTAAAAAAAAATATAGTCTTGTTGCGTTATTGGTAAGGATAATCCCCACCCTAAATCTTCTCCTTCACCCCGTCAACAACCTTCTCAAACAGTCCCTTCTCATTCTCCTTTGCAGGCTTCTCCCCACTAAGCCTGGCAAACTCCCGCAAAACCTCCTTCTGCTTTAAGGATAACTTTTTAGGCACTTTTACATTCATCCTCACATGCAGGTCCCCCTGCCCGTGCCCGTGCATATAGGGCATACCCTTCCCCCCCACCCTGAAAGTAGCCCATGTTTGAGTCCCGGCAGGAACCTTTAGCTTCACCTTCTCATCCACTGTAGACACAATAATCTCATCACCCAAAGCAGCCTGGGTAAAACTGATATCATTCTCCACCAGTATATCGTTCCCCACGCGCTTAAAAGTCTTATGCGGCTTCACATAAATATCAACGAAAAGGTCACCAGGCGGCCCGCCAGCAGTTCCATGCTCACCTTCACCAGCCACCCTCATCCTCGAATTACTTTCAATACCGGCAGGCACTTTAATCTTGATCTTCCGCTTCTTCTGTACCCTGCCGCTGCCATGACATTTAGTACATGGAACATCAACCACCTTACCCCTGCCCCTGCATGTTGGACAGGTACTTGTGGTCATGAACTGCCCGAAAGGCGTATTCTGTGCACTGGTGGTCTGGCCGCTCCCCCTGCATGTACCGCAGGTCTTGGCTTCGGTACCTGGTTTTGCACCGCTCCCCTTGCATACGGTACAGTTCTCAGTCCTGGGTATACTTATCTTTTGCTCCATTCCGTGGAACGCATCCTCAAAGGATATGGTCATACTATATCTAAGGTCAGACCCCCTCTGGGGACCACCGCGCCTGCGACCCCTGCCGCCAAATATAATATCAAATATACTATCCCCGGAACCACCGCCACCGGAACCCCCAAACATGTCTTCGAAGTTCGCACCCCTGAAGATATCTTCCTGGCTCCAGCGTCCGTCCACACCAGCATGCCCGAACTGGTCGTACTTGGTACGTTTCTCCTTGTCGCTAAGCACTGCGTAGGCTTCGCTGATCTCCTTGAACGTCTCCTCAGCACCAGCCTCTTTATTGCGGTCAGGATGGTACTTTAATGCCAGTTTCCTGTAGGCCTTTTTCAGTTCATCTTCTTTGACGTCCTTATTTACGCCCAGAATCTCGTAGTAATCGCGCTTATCAGCCATTATTCAGTGTAATTAATAAAAAAAATTTAAGGAAAAGGATCAGTTATCCTTTTCCTCGTCCACTACTTCATATTCGGCATCCACTACATTTTCGTCAGTAGCTTCATCGGTCCCGGCTTCGGCTTCGGCTTCGGCCCCCGCACCACCTGCCGCCTGCTGTTCCTGGGCAGCCTGTTCATATATCATGGTGCTAACGGCCTGCATCTCCTTGGTCAGATCATCAATGGCAGACTGTATCTGGTCCTTATCATCCGTACTGATGGACTCCCTGGTATTCTCGATCTTCTCGGTAATGGTATTGCGTTGTTCCTCTGTGACCTTATCACCAAGATCGGACAGGGCTTTTTCCGTAGTATATACCAGTGTATCGGCCTGGTTCTTAAGCTCGATAAGTTCCTTTGCTTTTCTGTCAGCCTCTTCATACTGTTCGGCATCGTTGACCTTTGACTTGATCTCGTCCTCCGAAAGCTTATGCGGTGCCGTGATTGTGATCTTCTGCTCCTTATTGGTACCAAGGTCCTTGGCTGTTACATGAATGATGCCGTTGGCATCGATATCAAAAGTCACTTCGATCTGGGGAATACCCCTGGGTGCCGGTGGAATACCAACCAGCGTGAACTGTCCCAGTGTGATGTTATCGTGGGCCATGGCACGCTCGCCCTGAAGCACATGGATGTCCACAGACGGCTGGTTATCGGCAGCCGTGCTGAAAATCTGGCTCTTCTTGGTTGGTATAGTGGTGTTACGCTCGATTAGCTTCGTTGACACACTACCAAGGGTTTCGATACCAAGGGACAAAGGTGTAACATCCAGCAGCAGCACATCCTTGACCTCGCCTTCCAGCACGCCGGCCTGGATAGCAGCACCCATTGCCACGCATTCCATCGGGTCAATACCCCGCTCGGCTTCCTTACCGACAATATCACTTACGAACTTTTGTACCACAGGCATCCTTGTAGGCCCGCCTACCAAAATAATAGTAGTAATATCAGATGTGCTTATTCCCCCATCCTTAATTGCCTGTTCCATGGGCTGGCGGGTCTTTACAATAACTGGCATAACCAGTTCTTCCAGTTTGGACCTGGTAAGTGTCATCTCCAGGTGTTTGGGACCTGCCTGGTTAGCAGTAATAAAGGGTAGGTTGATCGATGTCTGCATTGTAGTTGAAAGTTCGATCTTTGCCTTCTCAGCAGCTTCCCGCAGACGCTGGTTTGCTGTTTTGTCAGACCTGAGATCGATTCCCTCCTTGTTCAGGAAATCTTCTGCAATATAGTCAATCAGCAAATTGTCCATATCAGTACCACCAAGTTGTGTATCTCCCGATGTGGATTTGACCTCGAAGACACCGTCCCCGACTTCCATGAGGCTAACATCCAGTGTACCACCGCCGAAATCATATACCAGTATCTTCTGGTCGGATTTTTTATCCAGGCCATATGCCAGTGATGCGGCGGTGGGCTCGTTGATTATCCGTACCACTTCAAGTCCTGCGATCTCTCCCGCATCCTTGGTCGCCTGCCTCTGGTTATCGTTAAAATATGCAGGGACAGTAATGACAGCTTTTTCTACCGTATCACTCAGGAAAGCTTCAGCATCCTGTTTTATTTTCTGCAGTATAAAAGCCGATATATCCTGTGGAGTAAACTCCTTATCCTTGATCTTAACCTTTTCCCCGGTTCCCATCTTTCGCTTGATAGCCATTACAGTACCTTCGGGATTGGTAACAGCCTGTCTTCGTGCAGGTTCACCTACCAGTCTTTGCCCATCTTCAGTAAAAGCCACAACTGACGGGAATGCCTTTCCAGCTACACTCGTTCCTTCAGCACTGGGAATTATTGTCGGCCTGCCTCCAATAAGTGCAGCAGCCCCAGAATTGCTTGTTCCCAGATCAATTCCAATAATCTTTGCCATTCAATTCACCTCATCTTACTATAATAATTCACAAACATATATTATTCGCTATTCTCACTATTATTTTCATTTACCGATACCCTGACCTTGGAATACCGTATCACTTTATCCTTTATCATGTATCCCTGCTGGAACTCTTCGATCACTGTATTGTAAGGGTACTCATCAGTTGGGGTCATCATCATTGCTTCATGGTAATGTGGGTCGAACTTTTTACCCACAGCTTCTATGGGTTTAAGACCCCTGGATCCAAGAATATCCTTCAACTGGGTGCTGACCATCTCCATTCCTTTAACAATGGAGTCAATGTCATCAGATCCTTTTGCACTTGCCACACCCCGTTCAAGGTTCTCCATTATGTCAATTAACTCTGATACCAGTTCTGCGCTGGCATATTCAATAAGTTCTGCCTTTTCCCTGTCCACTCTCTTTTTGTAATTATCGAACTCTGCCTGAAGCCGCTGCAAATGGTCCAGATACTCTGACGCTAATCTGCCCGATTCCTCCATTTCACTAATAGGTTCTTCCACTGTTATTTCTTCAGTTTCGACCATTTGCTCTTCAGAATCTTCAAGAGTGTCATTCGATAATGGGTCTACCTCGACGTCCTTATTCTTCCCCATATCAAACCTCTATGTAATACAGTGTTGATCCTTCCGTACTATTGTTGCCCGCTGTATCTAATAATCATCTCCGATATCAGGAGCTTCAATACCATCATAGCTATCCATTCTGTGTTCGGGTTTTACATCCATCAGGCCGGTATATTTGGATGCGAACACATCATCTACCCTCAGTATCATTGCAACAGCATCGGTCGCTGATTTTATTGACTGTATCTTGACCTTTAACGGCTCGACCACACTGGTATCTTTCATATCCATGACTTCACCGGTCAGCACGTTCAGACCCACAGTATTATTACCATTCTTATGTTCGGCCCTTAATTTTACCAGGATATCTACAGGGTCAAGGCCGGAATTCTCTGTAAGGCTCCTTGGCAGACCTTCCATTGCATCGGCAAATGCAACTACGGCCAGCTGCTCACGTCCGCTTAATGAGGAGGCATATTCCTTAAGCTGCAGTGCAACCTCAATTTCAGGTGCACCGCCACCAAACATGATCTTGTCTTCGTTTACGACCACCTTTACTACATTCAGTGCATCATCCAGCGCCCTGTCAACCTCGTCTGTGATAAAATCAGCACCACTGTGGACTAGTATAGTCACAGCTTTGGGATTATTGCATCCCTCGAAATAGATCATCTTGTAATTGCCAATTCCCCTCTCTTCGACCAGTTCGGCATTACCCAGGTCTTCAGGGGATATGTCCATGGCATTGGACACGATCACAGCACTGGTGGCACGAACGATCTTTTTCAGCTCGTCCTCCTTGACCCGCCTTATGGCCAGGATGTTATTCTTGGCAAGGTAATGCAGGGATATATCGTCAATCCCTTTCTCAGTGACCACTACATTGGCCCCGCTGGCTATCAGGCTGTCTACCTGTTCTTTTACAGTCTGGTATTCGTCACTGTATGCTTCGTCCAGTTCATCAGGGGTTGATATCTTGATCTTGGCACTTATAGTAGTTTTTTGTACCTCTATACCCACATCAAGAATCGCAATTTTTGCATTTTTTACACTTTTTGGCATATTCTTGTGGGCCCGGGCCTTATCGATCACCATACCCTTGAGAAGATGTGTGTCCTTTATGGAACCCCCTCTCTGGTGGATGATCTGGATATTGTGCTGGATATCTACTTCTCCATTATCTGCAATGGACCGGATAGCATTTATCGTCAGATCTGCCAGGTCGTCCAGTGCCATCTCACTGCCCTTACCTGAAAGTGCAGTGAGTGCAACTCTTCTGAGTGTTTCGTTATCTTCAGCTGTGATCTCGACCGCATTGGATTCCAGGATTTCCTGTGCCTTTTCAGCTGCAAGCCTGAAACCCTTGATGATAACTGTGGGATGAACATCAAGTTCGATCAGTTTTTCAGCCTGGCCCAGCATTTCTCCTGCAAGGACCACGGCACTGGTAGTACCATCTCCCACTTCTTTTTCCTGGGTCTTTGATATCTCCACCATCATCATGGCTGCAGGGTGCTGGACATCAATATCCTGCAAAATAGCTGCGCCATCATTGGTAACTGTTATGTCACCCACAGCATTGACCAGCATCTTATCCATGCCTTTGGGTCCCAATGTGGTTTTCACAGCATTTGCAATTGTCCTTGCTGCCATGATATTTGCTGACTGTGCGTCCCGGCCTGTCGTCCTGCTTTTTTCCGGGTCAATAATAATTATAGGCTGTCCGCCTAATCCTGCCATTGATCTTCTTCCTCCGGTAATTATGATCCCTGTAATATTAATAATATAATTAGAGCACTTGTAACTGTTTGTACTTCTATATAATAATTATGGCTTCAACCAGTATCTCCAATTATATGTAGTTTTGAATGAAAACAATTGCCTTAACCCTTTTAGCAACTCAAATCAGTCAAATCTACACTCCATGTGAGAGTAGAGTAAGTCATACGTCAGTGGGCTATTCAGAATTACTATTCTCAGGGATAGATACATATACTTTTACACACAACCAAATTAGTGGAGGTTAGAGTTTTGATAGTGGACGATTTATTAAAGACCATTACAGAAGAGATTGCCGACATGGTCTCCACCAAGACCGTGATTGGAGAACATATTTTCGTGGAAGGTAAGACCATCATACCAGTGACCAAGGTCTGCTTTGGTTTTGGCAGTGGTGGAGGGGAAGGCAAAAAGAAAGCAGGTGAGGAAGGTACCGGCGGTGGCGGGGGCGGTGGTGCTTCTATTCAACCCGTGGCTTTCCTTGTGGTGACGCCAGAGGATGTCCAGGTATTTAGCATCAAGGGAAAAGGTGTATTGGCCCAGCTTACCGAGATAATGCCGGAAATGATGGAAAAATGCAAATCGATAATGGAAGAGAAAAATAAGGCGAAAACTAGTGAAACAGAGACCAACTAAAAACCAATCACAATTGAAATGATTTGGCTCCTGATGGGAATAGTAATAGTAATAATCATAGTTGTGCTGCTATTCCCTGTTACTATCCGTGCCCGATCTTCCGGGTCAGAAGGAATAATAGACGGTAGTCTTAGCATAAGCTGGTTGATACTTGCTATTCAATATGAATTAAAGGATAAACAAACAGATATACTCATCCTGGGCCGCACGTTGATCCATCGGCAGTATAAAGAAAAACCACCTGAAACCAAGGACATAAAAAAATCCGTCAAATCCCGATCCATCCCGCCAGTAAAGAATTTTACTCCTCTGATAAGCCCGTTAATGCGGCTTATCAGGGATTTGTTATCCATTTTCAAATTCAGGCATTTTGAACTGGATACCGTCTACGGCCTGGAGGATCCCGCCTACACAGGCATGTTGACAGGATATCTGCACGCCCTGTCGGGTCAGTACAATATTTCCTTCACACCTGATTTCACGCAGCCTGTACTGGACTGGGACCTGGACCTTGCCACGGCTTTCACTCCAATTGCGGTCGTACCGCCAATAACAAGGTTTGCTACCAACCCCCGGGTACTGCGGTCAGGGTGGAGGATTATCCGTAGTTGATCATCCTCCTGATACGATTCTAAGGATATCAATCCGACCGGAATCCACGATATCATCTATAGGTACCGGCCTGCCGTCGACCATCACCACAACAGTCTCAGGGTTGATCCCAAGTTCTGTAAGGATATCACTATAGGTACTTCCTTCTTCTACTTCAATTGTTTTTTCAAGGACGCCTCCGGCAAGTATCTTTATCCTTACCTGCAACAGGAACTACTCCTCATCGGGTAATTTTGCAATTTCCCCTTCTGACCCTGTCAAAGACTCAAGATTGTTCTTAATCAATTTTTTTTCAAGAATCTGTTCTTTCTTTTCACCTTTACGTTCCAAGTCTCTTTTTTTAAATTTAGACATACAGGTCACCTCAGTTACCCATTTAGTTCAATATTTAATAACCTTACTGTATGGCATCATCCCTTATCTCATCGAACACCAGGTCAGACCAGTCCCGCTCACCGAGCACAATCTCAAACTCCACTGGCGTAAGCACAGGCGCATTGAACCGTCTCCCTTCATCTATGGCAATGCGCGGACATGCCGTATTTACAAAAGCATCCACCTTGAACTGCAATAAAGCATCGAGAGTGATATTGTCCAGTGAAATAATGATGTGTTCCTTACCATGCTTTTTAGCAAGTCCAGCCAGCCGCCGTGCTAGTCCCATTCTTTCCTGCCCTATCTTGGTAGATACGATTATGCAAAAAGAAGTGGCATCAAGACACCTGGCGATCACCCCGCCCCTTTGCCTCAATATCCTTTCAGGGTCCACCCACTCAACAGTATTCAACATGGGGTCGGCTGCCAGTACTTTTCGCCTTGTTGCCACAGCCACACCCAATGGATGGAACTTCCCGCTTCCGATATACAGGTAGCTATCGCATTTGACCCCGGCAGCCGAAAAGTTGCACCCCAGCAACTGTCCCGGATATTTGATCCGCGAATCACCGGTACCTACCACACACATCATGCCATTTGATCCCAGGATATTCCTGGCCTTGTCCAGTTGATGGACATGCTGGACAGTGGTCACAAGACCCACTGTGCCTGCATCCAGTTCAACAGCCGCCATTTCAACCACAGGCCCGATATCAACCCTGGCAGGTGTTTCCATGTA
>SWBY01010146.1_pt1 | contig 40675 bp, 38 predicted proteins | sample 4693071 | NCBI WGS metagenome assembly SWBY01 (sample SAMN10267273, study PRJNA491770) | bioreactor metagenome | isolation source: DHS bioreactor inoculated with marine methane seep sediment | place: Japan: Omine Ridge, Nankai Trough | collected 2006-05-06 | reverse complement strand
GTTACATCGCCTACCTTCATGGCACCGAATGCAGGGAAGACAACGATGGGCAGCAGTGCCGTGGCAGAGATGGGGATGGCCTCACTTATCCACCATACAGCCATCCAGATCGTGACACCTGCTACAACTGTGGCAGCAGGGGACAGGGTTTCAAGTCCGGTAAATAGGATTAGAATAAAAAAGAGCGGACCGAGAACAAGACCTGACCTTTGCCTTATACCTTGCTTCACATTTATGTAATTAAAATCATTATATTTAAATCATATTAGATTTACCTTCTTTTGGAGGTATGATAAATTGTATAAAAAATTGATTATTTTACTGGTGCTGTTTACATTAATAGCAGCAGGCTGTACAGAAAAGGATTCTACGACTATCTCAACAAGTGATGGTGATGTGAATACTGATGTCAATGTAACTGATGACTCTGAAAACGATGCGGATGCGGATACTAATGTTAGTGAAACTGATGACTCTGAAAGCGATGCAGATGCGGATACTAATGTCAGTGCAACTAATGAATCTGAAAGCGATGCGGATGCGGATACTAATGTCAGTGCAACTAATGAATCTGAAAGCGATGCGGATGCGGATACTAATGTCAGTGCAACTAATGACTCTGAAGATGAATAGTGCCCGGTCATAATGTTACGATCTGACCTAAGGATCTTATAAAAATTCAAGCACTTTCCCTTCCGGTTTTTGATTGGAAGGGTACTTCTCTTTTTTTACATGTTCATGGCAAAACCCTGCCGCAATTATCAATACCCAATCCTGTTGCCTACTGCGGCAGCTTCACCCGTAGCGTTAACTGGTACAGCACCCCGCCGCCTTCCCCCTACTCGACGAGCAACATCGCATAGTCGCTGAAGTGGAGTGCCGCCTTTCGGTGGCGGATGAGATGGGAAAGACAGTCGAGCAGAGCCTCAAACAGGCCCAGCGCCTGCGCCAGAGCATCCTGAAGCGGGCATTCGAGGGCAAGCTGGTGCCCCAGGAGCCGAATGAGGGGGTGCTTGAGCGGATACGATACGAAAAAGAGATACATGAAAAGAACAAATAACTAAAACGGAGGAAAACTCGTGGCAATAAAGCCTGATGAATGGTTGAGACAGGCCCAGTATGATATGGAAACAGCAGACTACCTATTCGAAGGTGAGAGATATTTCTATGCTGTTTTCATGTGTCACCTGTCAATTGAAAAAGCGCTCAAAGGGCTGTATGTTAAAAGATTCAACAAAACGCCACCTAAAACACATAATCTAATATATCTCATTGAATTCATTAACATTGATATTCCTGGGAACCACTATGATGTGATATTTACACTTAATAGAATCAGCGTTCCTGCACGATATCCAGACAATCTGCAGACAATATTGAAAGAGTTTAAGAAATCAAAAACCATTGAAGTAATTGAACAGAGCAAGGAAGTATTGAAATGGTTAAAAACAAAGTAAAAGATGCAGTTACTTTCCTGCAACAATGCCTGATAGAAACAGGACTGGATGTTTCAAAAATAATTATATTCGGTTCACAGAGCAGAGACAATGCCACAGAGGACAGTGATATTGATATTGCCATCATTTCAAAGGATTTTCGCAACAAAGATATTTTTGAGCGAGCTCGGTTAACAAAGGATGCCGAGATAAAAACAATTCGAAAATTCATGGTCCCCCTGGACATTGTTACACTTACATCAGAGGAATTTGAAAATGAAACCTCACCTGTAGCCGAATTTGCCAAGAGCGGGAAAATAATGTTTGCAGCTTAACATCCAGTTTTAATCATGAACAACGAATGTGCAACCATAGTACAACGCCTCTGTAACTACTGCAACGTCCTACGTGACGACGGCGTAAGCTACGCGATTATGTAGAACAACTGACCTATCTGGTCTTCCTGAAAATGGCCCATGAGCACACACGCCAGAAATCAAAACCCATACCTTGCCCCCGAAGCCTCCTGCGGCAGTTTCACTCGTATCGTGAACTGGTACAGCACCCTGCCGCCCTGCACTCGAAAATACTTCTAACTCTCCTTCCTGCTGCTCCTCAGCACCTTATGATGCCTTGCGGGAGGCTGTGATTAATGCAGTGGCGCACCGGGATTATTTTGAGAAGGGTGCTAGTGTGATGGTGGAGATGTTTGATGGTAGGATTGAGATTACCAGTTATGGTGGGCTTGTTAAGAGTTTGAAACCAGAGGATTTTGGAAAGAAGAGCGTGCTTAGAAATCCGAATATTGCCAATCTGCTGCAGAGAGCCGGATATATTGAGAAGATGGGGACTGGCATTAATAAAATAAAGAGACTTATGGCTGAAGCGGGGCTGCCGCCGGTGGAGTTTGAGTTTGATACGTTTTTTACTGTGATTTTCAAGAGGAAAAAGGCTGAGGCTATCACCGAAATTTTCGGTGCAAAGTTCAGTGAAAACTTCAGTGTAAAGGGAAAACAGCTCGACAGGATGGTATCAATTATAATAAGGGGCGCCCAAGACCGGGAGGTATGTGCTTACAGAAAAAGGAAGACAGATGATCGAAGACTTGGTGGAATGATTTAACCCACTCATTCGTTAAATTTTCCAAAAGGATGGATGTGGTCAATATTTAAGGCGATTAACCAGCCTTTCGTGTTGGAATTAAACAGTAATGCTGGCAGAATGTTATTACTTTCGCGCACCTCTCTACTAAAGGATATATAAATTAAAAATAAAGTTACGGCACAAGGTTTGAGTTGTTCTCAGGATGGTGAAATAAAATGAAAATTATATTTGATACAAATATTCTCATCCATATTGAAGACCCCAAAGAACTGAGTCCAAATCTTCAAGATTTGCTCAATATTATCCGCAGATATGGGCATCAAATTTTCATTCATCCTGCATCTTTGAAAGATATCAATAATGACAAAAATGTTCAGCGGAGAGCGATTATCTTATCAAAATTAAGAGGTTATCCACTGATAGAGTTACCGCCCAGACCCACTGATGATTTTTTATCAATGATGGGGCCTTCGTCAAGTAGCAATGAAATCAATGATAAGGAAATCCTATTTGCAATCCAAAAAAATGCCGCCGATTTTCTAGTCACTGAAGATTATGGCCTTCACAAAAAGGCAAACCGAATAGATCTTGATGATCGTGTCCTTTCCATTGCTTCTGCTCTAGATTATTTCAAGAACCTGTATGCAAGAATAGTCCCGAAGCATGCACTCTTAAAGGAAGATTATGTACGTAATCTCGACGTAGATGACCCATTCTTTGATTTGTTAAAAGAGGATTACGGAGACATTGCTTTTAGGGATTGGTTCAAAAGAATATCAATTGAGGGGCGAAAATGCTGGGTATACCATGAACATAGTAATATCAAGACACTGCTCATACTGAAAGAAGAAAATGAGCTTATTGAAACAATCCCTCCAATCCCTGCTGCTGAACGATTGAAAATAGCGACATTAAAAGTCGACTTGTCTGGATATAAATTAGGTGAACTTCTGTTAAAAATGGCATTCCAATACTGCATTGATAATCATATTTTCGAGATATATTTGACTCATTTTCGAAAAGAAAATGATGGTTTAATTCATCTTATTGAAAATTATGGTTTTGAAAGTGTAGGTTTTTTGAAGAAAAATAATGAGGAGGTATTTGTTAAAAAATTCATCCCAACTGAAAAGGAGTTACTACCTGTTGAGATATCCAAGAAATATTATCCATCATTTAAGGATGCTCAGAAAATTAAAAAATTTTTAATTCCCATTCAACCTGAATTTCATGATCGACTCTTCCCTGATTATGAAAACCGGCAGATGAAACTTACTGATTATAGTGAAATTAATGCGCCCGGCAATGCGATTAAAAAAGCATATCTTTCACACTCACCAATTAAGAAAATGAATGCAGGAGACGTCGTTCTCTTTTATCGATCTCGTGATAAAAAAGCTGTAATTTCTCTTGGAGTTGTGGACCAAAAACCTTTCCATACCGATGATTTGGAATTGTTACTTCGATCTGTTGGTAAAAGAAGTGTTTATTCTCATCCAGAACTTAAAAAATGGACCGAAAAACCTGTGTTTGTCATTTTATTTAGACATCATCTGAATCTGCCAAAGCCGTTAGACATAAGTTTTCTTCGTGATCATAGTATTCCTGTACCACAGACTATTAGTGAAATAAATCATAAACAATATATGGCAATAAAAGAAGGAGGGGAAATTGATGAACGTTTTACTGTCGGTTAAGCCAAAATACGCTAAAGAAATTATTTCAGGTAGGAAAAAATACGAGTTCAGAAAGTCCATTTTCAAGAGAGAAGATATCAAAAAAATGTATATCTATTCCAGCTCTCCGGTTAAGAAAATTATTGCCATTGTTGACATTGTTGGCATTTTATCTGATTCTCCCCGGGAGTTATGGGAACAATGTCATGAAGATGCGGGAATATCTGAACGTGAATTTTTCAATTATTTTAAAAATTCAGAGACGGGTTACGCCATTAAAATCTCCAATGTGCAGGAATTTCCTAATCCAATAGACCCATACCATCTTGATGAAGATTTCAGACCACCCCAATCGTTTTATTACCTGCCGATGAGCTACCTTCAGAATTGTTTGAATTATCAAAATACTGACATGAATTACGAACATGGTATGTTAGCAGAGCAATATTCTGGATATACTTGCCCTAAGTAATCTGACTTAATAGGATGAAAAATAATTATGGCTCTAACAGTTGCTGTTTCAGAGATAGTTGAAATCCCTAATAATCCACTTCTTAAATACCTCGACTTCCCAATCAAAATCCATACCTCGCCCCCGAAGCCTCCTCTGGCAATTTCACCCGTATTGTAAACTGGTACAGCACCCTGCCGCCCTGCACTCGCAAATACTTCGAACTCTCCTTCTTACTGCCCCCAAGCACCTTCATTAACATGGCCGCTTCAGTATCGCACAATGATGTTCTGTATCGACCTGACCAACCTGCATGCTGTAAAACGAGTTTTTCATCTATTGCAGGATAACATTTAACATTAAAACAGCCAATTAATACTGGGAGTATTGATTTGAAAGAAAAGACTGCACGTGACCTGGTTGTTACGATTGCCATAATCCTTGTATCATTAACATTCATTATTTCTTTTAAAATCATTATCTACTCATTCTATACCGGGACGTTGATCTGGGGTATCATAGTTATACTTCCAATATTATTTTTCATGGCTTTTTTACTCGGAACAGTAATATTGGTCCTGAACCGTCTTAATAGTGGATTATTTCGCTCAATAAGGTTTAGTGACCTTGAATTCAGTGATGTAAAAATTCTTGACAAAACACATACCAAGACCAGGAATAAGATAGTAATTGTCACCAAACGTAGTCTGGTTTCGGCAGTAATCATTTCAATATTCATTTTAATTTACTCATTCTATACCGGGACGTTGATCTGGGGTATCACAGCCGCGGTTATGATAATGATTTTAACACCTGTATTGTCTGGATTAATCTCATTGATCAAATTCTTGTTAGTTGATGAAAACGAAACCTCCTGAAAATCTCTGCCAAAATATCTGCTTAATAAAATGGAAAAGTCACATATTTGGCATTAAGAGAAAATCAAAACCCATACCTCGCCCCCGAAGCCTCCTGCGGCAGCTTCACTCGTATCGTGAACTGGTACAGCACCCTGCCACCCTCGACCCTCAAGTACTTCGAACTCTCCTTCTTGCTGCCTCCAAGCACCTTCATGATCCTGGCAGCTGCATGCCTGGCACTGGCCACGTTGGTGATATAGACATCAATCCCCCGCTTAACATCAAGAAACTCATAGTCTGCGCCGCCACAGTATTTCTCGATAATGTTACTTACCGACCTGGCTTCATCCCCGGTTATCTCCCTGTCTGCCCTTACCTGCAGTATGGCATCATGTCCCATACATTTCTCCTGGCACTCCTTTCTCCCATTACCCTTTCTATCCTTCAATAATCTTCCTGAACCCGGAGCGCACCACTTCCCTGCCTGTAAACTCCATCAGCCCCTTCCAGCGTTTTTGTAACTCACACAGGTCCTCGAAAGGATTGGATACAGGTACCGCATCGGTCCTGGCCAGCTCAATGTTTTGCAGTGCCTCTTCACTGCCAGCGGTATCGCCCTGCTCAAGATACTCTTCAGACAGCAGTCTGCACGCACCCTCGACCTTTTCCTCAAGGTCACTTCTTAAGAACCTGCCAGGGTACGGGTCAAGGTCTTCCGGAGACACTTTTACCATTCCCTCTTTTACCACCTGCCCTTCCAGTTTCGCCCGCTCGTAAATGAAACGGTATATATCTTCACGCAACTGCATCCACACTGGATGGGACTTGGACGGCGGCAGGTGCCTGATGGACAGCTTATTGTCCAGGAAGAATGAGAAACCGAACATCCTGGCATTTATCAGGTAATCTATGTCCTCACCCCTGGGAACAGTGTGTATAATACACCCCTCCCTTTCGGAAAGGAGGGCAATTATACTCTAATAAGAAGTTTAGGAATTGTATAATAACGTTTTAAGTGTATGGAGATGTATCATCACACACATAGGATAAAAAGTTATCAAGATGCCAAGACACTACAAGTTTTTAAGATATCAAGGCATCTATATTTTTAATTAATCATAAGTGTTAAACCCATTATATCCACAAATTATAATATTTCCTCAACTTTATAAGATTTTTCACAATTTGCCATATCACACCAAAAATTACCTCATTTCTAAACGTCTCGTTAACCACCATATAAACACACCCAATCCCAACCACGATAATGATGCTCCAATGATGTTCAATATTCTACCGTATCCGATTGCATAAAATTCATCATTTCCAATACCTAATGCCAATTCAATTGAATAAAGCATAGTATCAAGGTATGTGATTTTACCTTGTACTGAGGCAACAAGATTCCACTGGTAGTAGATATACGGAAATACAAACAAAATCATTAGAACTAATCCTATGACAAAAAAGTTAAATCCACTCCCAGATAACCATTCTGTTACAGCACGAAAGTAATCCCTCTTATGATAATAATAACGTGTTAATTCAGAACGTTCCTCCCTTTTGAATTGCTCTGCCTCTGCTAAATTACCTGCTTCAATCAAGTCCGATTTGAGCAATCTGTAACTGATAGCAAGAAAGTTATATGCTTTACCTTTATCTTCAAATCTTTCATAGTGCGTCTTCATTTTTTCAATCCCGGATTTGATTTTTTCCTTGTCAGAAATGCCCTCATTGTATATGTTTAGCTTACTATTTTCCATCTTAGCAATGAATTTACCAGTTCTACCGTCATCGATTTCTAGGCTTACATTAGTATACTTATCATTAAGTTTTAGATAAAGAGAATTTTTTTTAATAGATAATATTATGGTCTTAGTAGATAATATTATGGTCTTACCGTCATCGATTTTTTTAATTTCTGCGGTTTCTACCCAATCAATACCATAATTCTGCTTCAGAAAGTCTATGAGTCTCCCATTATCGTTTCCTGGAATATTATCCCAGCTAAACAAATACTCCTCATCAATACGATGTACGTCTGGAACGTGCTCAATACTTCTATATGTGCGAATTAAATTGAGGGCGGCATTAAGGTAAAGTTTTGCTGGCCAATCCGGATCATCCTTACTTTGTTCTGTTTGTTCTGCATGCTCAGCACTTTTAAAGAAAAGAGGATATGCCAATTGAGGATCTTTGACACTTTCTCTGTTCTCTGCAGCCCATTGATAGACCCATGCTAATTTATGCTCCTTCTCTTTTCTCTTATGCCATTCATCTGTTTCCATAATGTGATAATCCAGGGGCCATTCTTCAGTAACAGGTGGAATATAATCCCCTTTTAATTCAGATAGTTTGCCGATTGCTTCCCATAAAGCTGGTATTTGTTTAAAATCTTGGGCTTTTTCAAATTCAACAGCAGCATGGAAAAAAGCCTCTTTGGCATTAGAGACCTCACTTTTTTCAATTAATTGTTGACCTTCCTCAAGATACCTCTTACCTTTAGCAGCATGATCAACTGACAAAATGGCCTGTAATTTGTCTTCAACGTTATCTGTCGTAATACACTGTGAAATAACTTTACTTTTGTTTGACATAACCCATTTATCTCTTGAAATAACGACCTTATCTCAAGACCTTCACAACCTTTCACCAATGACCAACCGATCCATTGAAACACGATGGTGACCCAGATCCTTTATCGCACCAGTCTTTGAAATGTGAAAACGCCTTACCTAATTCTCTGCTGCTTACTTTTAGTCTATTAGACATAAAGCTTTTGGGAATTATGGCCGTGTGTGTAGGTACTTACCAAAGCCTACCTAAAGCCGTTGGTAATTTATTTCAAACTATTGTAACGAGTTACAATAGGTAAAAATCATTACTCAATAAATAAATTCTTCAACACATCCATATTCTTTTTAATCTTCAATCTTTTAATCCATTTTTCCAAATGCCTATGTTTTATTAAATCTCCTCCAATTTTCATTAAGGCTTCAGCAGCTTCTTTTTCAGTAGGGTTCTTTAGAATTACTGGTTTTTGAATATCAACTCTTCCTAAATACTTTTGTTTTGATTTCTTTTCTGCCTTGTCCCAATATATGAGATATTTGTACTTATGACCCTTGATTTCCCGTATGAACTCCTTTGCCATGATTCCTATTGTAATAATTACAATAGCATAAGGATTTACCAACATAAATTTTAGTGAACATATTGTAACTTTTACACTGGTTTACCGCAAGCATAAAAAACAGTTAAACTTAAGTAGTGAACCTATGGATTGGTAATCACCAATAACTAAGAACACTTATATTTATTTCAATTGTCAAAGTTGGGCTATATGTGCGATAATACACCCTTTATCATATTTTTACTATATCAGAGTATAATATAATCCTTCCTGAAGGGGAGGGTTATATTATACACACTCACCCCTGGGAACATCAGGATCGAATGGCACCACAGTGAAAAGCTCCCTGTGTATGACCATATTCCCGCCAAACACAAATGGCGTCTCCTTCAACCTGGGCCCAGTCCGTATTATCCTGTCAAAGCCCTCGTCCATAACCTTGTACTGGCCCCAGTATTCCATCCAGGGGCTGCGTTTTTTCCGGGTACTGTTGTCTCCATCTGACTGAAGGTAATACCCGGCCACTGCATGGACGGTCCTGTCCCCCACCACACTGCCCATAAATTCCTTTACCTTCCTTATGAACTGCGTGTCCTCGAATACCTCGTCGTCATCGATAAGTACAACCAGATCCGAACCAATTATGTGGGGAATAAAAAGGCACAGGTTGCGGATATTGGAATATCCCCTGAGTTGCAGCAAGGGAACATATTCATCCATGCCCCGGCTTTGCAGCAGTGGAACATATTCATCTATGCCTTCACTGCGCAGCAAGTCATATATCTCTCCCAGATGGGACTGGGCGAACAGCTTAATATCTACATTGGCAGTCCAGGAAGCTTCGTCGATAATACCAGCTACCTTCTCCTCAACCCTGTCCTCAATATCCCTTGCCGTGGCCGCAGCGATCACCACCACCTGGAAATCCTTATCTTCCAGCACATCCAGGCTTTTCAGAGCTCTATGCAGTGTACCGTCCTCATCCAGGGGGGTGGGATGGTCATACACGGCATCTCCGGCTCTCCAGCCATCCTTGCTTTCCCGTGCCCAGTACGACGGTATTACCATACAGAATTTCAAAGGTCCACTCCCTTTTTTCGATATTATTATCCCACTATCTTCAAGCCTGATACCTTCACCGTAGGCGTAATAATATTACCCAGTACCCTCGTGTCACGGCCCGCACCGCTGATATTATGCAGCAGTTCGAACACATTCCCGGTCACCATCATGGACCTGATCGGGCTGCCTATATCCCCGTCCTCAACTAAAAACGAATTGCGGGCTTCCACACTGAAATCCCCTGAGATGGGATTGGCTGTATGAGCCCCGATAACCGAACCTACCAGCACCCCTTTTTGCGTCTCAGCAATAATATCACTGGCCGGATACTCTATCTTCAGGTTCCTGACATCAATGGAAGTGGTCTGGGCATAATTATTCCTCACCGCACTGCCTGTAGACTCCACACCATCCTTACCTGCCGTATATTTATCATACAGGTAAGTACCAAGCACCCCGTTCTCCAGGATGCGGTTGGTCCTTGACGGGGTTCCCTCATCATCCGAGCGGGCCGATCCTATACCACCCTCCAGCAGCCCGTCATCCACAATATCCAAACCGTTGGCACCAATTTTCTCTCCTAATTTACCTGCCAGTGCCGAGCGCCCCTTCTGGATATTCTCGGAGTTTAGTGAATTGAGGAATGTACTTTCCAGAATATCGGCTATTGCACTTGGTTTAAGCAGCACGTCGGTCCTGCATGTATCGACACCCACACTGCCTACACCTTCCAGTGCCTGTCTGGCAGCTTCACTGCCTATATGGAAAAAATCAATATCAAGGTTGCGGGAGATATCGAACTCGTAAGCAGTGGACATCTCATTACCATCCCCTGCCCGGCACTCAATAAAACCATCGATCCTTGTGGAAGCTTCCCTCACTTCAACACCATTGGAGTTCAGTATCACATAATCTGACCCCAGACACGTGAACTTGCCTGACGTGGGTCTTGCCTCATCCAGCGATACCGCCCCATCGATCATCTTCATGGACAGGTCGATGCAGGTTTCCACATCTATATCGGCTATCCTGGGATCGTGGATGCCTTTTACAGTCCTGTAATCACAAGCCTGCGGCAGTCCTGTCCAGTCAGGGTCGCTGTGGCGCACCCTGGCCGAACTTGTGGCGGATTTTGCCGCATCTATGATGCGCTCCGGATCATTTGTGGACGAAAAACCCACTGCACCATTCACCACCGCCTTGACACCAATTCCCTTTGAAAAACTTTCCCTGGTAAGGTCGATCATGTCCAGCTGGATGTCCACATTAACACTGCTGGCCATAAGCCCGAATACTTCCACCTCATCGGCACCTGAGTGCTCTGCAGCTTTTTGCGCCTTTTTGGCCATGTCATAAATAATATTGATATCACTACTCATCCGCTTCCCCCCACCGTTGCCTCTGAGACCAGGATATGCGGCGACCCATCGCACACAGGCGCAAGCTGCCCGCCTTTGCCACATCTGCCAGAGGTCATTTTCATATCACCGGCAGCCATCTGTATGTGCTTTAAGATATCCAGTGTATGTCCTGATAGTGAAACATCCCTTACAGGCGTGGTCAGTTCACCGTTCTCCACCAAAAACCCGCGCTCTGCATTGAACTGGAACACACCCTCGCCCGGATTCACCTGTCCCCCGCGACTGCCGATCAGGTAAATACCGTCCTTTATCTCAGATAACATCTCCCCGAAAGAGGAATCACCATTCTCTATATAAGTATTGCTCATCCTGATAATGGGTCTTGAAAGCCCCTGGGACCTGGCATTACCAGGCCGGCCTGTATCCGGAAATTGTGCAGCTGTCTCCCTGCTATGCAGGTACGACTTCAGGACTCCATTTTCTATCAGTGTGGCGGGCCTGGATTCCACTCCTTCGTCATCAACAGGATAGTAGCCATACCCGTGCATGGAAGGGTCGTCTATGACAGTTATACAGGAAGAAGCGATCTGGCTGCCGATCTTGCCTGCAAGGATGGAATTACCCTCTGCCACATGGTCTGCCTCTGCTGCATGACCCACGGCCTCGTGGATGAACACACCTGCCAGTTCCTGGTCAAGTATCACAGGCATCCTGCCGCCTTTTGGTACACTTGCCGATAACAGGTCCCTTGCAGTATTCCCTGCCGTCTCTGCCAGCTCCAGTGCATCGTACCTGTCGAACAGTTCATACCCGCACACATTGAACTTGCTCTCCCTGCCCATCTGGAACACGCCATTGCGTGAAGCCACGGCAGTTACTGCAAACCCTGTCCGAACCTGGCTGTATGAAACCTCCACACCCTCGGAGTTACTATATTCCACTTCGGTCACACTTTCTGAATACATTACAGTGGAACTTGACACATCCTGTACCTTTGCCCGTTTGTGGATATCAAGCAGAAGTTCTACTTTCTCCTCAATTGGAATATCGGCAGGGTCCTTTTCAACTACCGGAAGGTCATGTATCGAAGGAGATTCCACTCGGGCCAGATCGATACCCGGTCTGGGAGACCTTCTATGTGCCTGGCTGGATAGCTTTGCTGCTGAAAAAAGCATACTTTCAGGGTCTTTTGTGTTGTCAGATGAGACAATACCCCACGACCCGTTGACCAGTGCACGGCATGCTGTTCCACTGGTATAGCTATTTGATATTTGTTCTATCTCACCATTATCGATAAAAATGCCAAGTCCTGAACTTTTCAGTACCCTGATGTCATGAAAATCAACCTGTGAAGTGTTCAAAGTATATCCCTGCCTATTGTGGTGCCAGCACCGATGACCCTGGAATATTATCAGTCAGACCCAGGTTCAGCTTGGGAAAGGCGTATGATTTTTTAATGATCTTGATCAGGTCTTTCTTTTCAGGCCCGATAAGGCTCTTCTCCAGTACCTCGGTGATATTGCTCACAGGGACGATCTCGATCTTGTCCTTGTATTCATCCTCGATCATGACATCACCCATGTTTGATCTGGGTATGATCACGGTCTTGATCCCTGCCTGGGCCGCAGCCTCTATCTTGTAGGTTACTCCGCCAATAGGAAGCACGTCACCCCTTACTGACAGGGACCCGGTCATGGCCACTGACTGGTCTACCGGAATGTTCTCGAAAGCTGATAGCACGGCAGTCGCTATACTGATGGATGCACTGTCGCCTTCCACTCCTTCATAGGTACCGATGAACTGGATATGTACATCCATTGACCTGGTGTCTTTGCCACTTACCTTCTTGATCAGGGCTGATACGTTATCAACAGCTTCCCTGGCGATCTTCTTGAGCATACCTGTGGCTATGATCCTACCTTCGAAACTGGACTGGGCAGGCGTCACCTCTGCCATTATCGGAAGCATGATCCCTGAATCGGTGCCCATAACAGCAAGGCCGTTAACCCTTCCCACCTGGTTGCCTTCTAGTTCGAACATCTTGTATTCCTTTCTCCGTTCAAGGTACTGGTCAGCAAGTTGCTGTTCCACAGACCTGGCAATGCTCTTTGCCTTAAGCACATGTTCTGCAAGTGTCATATCAGCATTTTCAGAGTGCGCAATATCACCCGCAACCCTGACAAGACCGCCCAGGTCCCTCAGTTTCAGGGTTAGGTGTCCTTTTCTGCCTGCCCGGCGCCTTGCTTCCAGGATGATCTCTTTTGTGGCACTACTGTCAAAATGGGGTATTTTACCATCCCTTAGCACTTCCTGTGCCACGAACCTGACAAGTTTTTGCCTGTTCTCGCTATTGTCAGGGATGGTATCGCTCATGTAGACCTCGTAACCGTAACCCTTGATCCTTGAACGCAGTGCCGGGTGCATTCCCCTTAAGGCATCAAGGTTACCGGCAGTGACCATGGTGAAATCGCATGGAACAGGTTCTGTCTTTACCATCGCACCTGAAGAACGCTCACTCTGGCCTGTGATGGAAAATTCTTTCTCCTGCAGGGCTGTCAGCAGGTTCTGCTGGGATTCCAGCCCAAGGGTATTGATCTCGTCTATGAACAGCACACCTTTATGCGCCTTATGTATGGCTCCGCCTTCCACCCTGTCATGGGCAGGGGTTTCCAGGCCACCGCTCTGGAAAGGGTCATGCCTCACATCACCCAGCAGGGAACCGGCATGTGCACCTGTGGCATCCACGTATGAGGCTTTTTCCTTATCTGCATTGGATACCAGGAGTTTTGGTATGTATGCCTCTTCTTTTGGCATGAACTGGCGCATGACCATGAAGATCAGTATGGCAGCAATGATACCCCAGATCAGCGTTCCGGTATAAAATGCGTAGATAATTATGCCGAACACGAATATCATGATGAACATGTTGCGGGCTTGCATCCGTTTTCTTGCTTCCAGTTTGTGGGCGTCCACTATCTCCTTGCCCTTACCGGCAGGCACTACCCTGATCTTCGGTGTATTGTTGTCCTCAGGATTATTATATACCAGGACATCCTGCAATTCCTCTTTTGGCAGAAGATCTGCCATGGCCTTGGCTAGCATTGACTTGCCGGTACCAGGTGTACCCAGCATCATAACATGCCGCCGCTGGGTGGCCGCCTTTTTTACTACTTCCACTGCATGTTCCTGGCCTATCACCTGGTCGATCATGTCCTCAGGAACCTGGACATCAGCGGTGGATTCAATATCAAGTCCACCCAGAAGGTCATCAGTGGATCCAGAATCATTGTTATTAGTATCTGCCACGTTATTCTCCTTTAATATAAATATATTGTAGATAAATATGCTATGTATTTTTTCTATATACTTGTATCTGCTTATTTGTTTATATACTTAATTTAGTCGGGTTGTCAGTCTATTTAATCTAAGCCATTTACAGGTATCCCTGAAAACCAGTAATGTCGGTTTTCGCCAGAGTTAAATAGATTATTGCACAACAGTATTTGCATGAATCAGGATAAGGGGTTGTCAAAAGAGGAGATCATACAAAAGGTAGTAAAAGGAGAGATGAAACTTCATGCCATTGACCAGTTCGTGGATGCCAGGGAAGCAGTGGATATAAGAAGAGAAGCCGCAGCTCGCATAACTGGTACAGAACTTGATAATGTGGGCAGATTCTCCATCGATGAAACAGAAGCTGCAAAACGCAATATTGAAAACATGATCGGGGCAATCCAGATACCTCTTGGAATGGCCGGGCCTGTTAGTATCAATGGTGAATATGCATGCGGAAATTATTACTTACCCCTGGCAACCACAGAAGGGGCACTGGTAGCCAGCACTAACCGGGGCTGTTCGGTGATCTCGGCATGCGGCGGTAGCAGTGTTAGGATTTTCAATGACGGCATGACCCGTGCACCTGTTTTCACAGTAAAGGATGTGGTCCGGGCCAGGGAGTTCGTTGACTGGGTCAATGATCCCGGGAACTTCGAGGCCATGAAGGCAAAGGCATCCGAGACTACCAGGTTTGGGGAACTGCTTGACGTGATGCCCTTTGTGGCAGGGAACAATGTATATCTCCGGTTCAGCTTCGATACCAAGGATGCCATGGGTATGAACATGGCAACCATTGCATCTGAGGCCATTTGCGATTTTATAACAGGCCAGCTTGATGTGGAACTGGTATCACTCTCAGGTAATGTATGTACTGATAAGAAACCCTCTGCTATAAATAATATTTTGGGCAGGGGAAAGACTGTTATTGCAGATGTGGTCATTCCGGGAAGCGTGGTCGAGCAAAAGCTCAAGACAGAGCCCGGATCAATGGTAAAGGTCAATTACAAGAAGAACCTGCTGGGTTCGGCCAGGGCAGGAAGTACAGGATTTAACGCACATGTGGCAAACATCATTGCAGCCATGTACCTTGCCTGCGGCCAGGATGCGGCCCATGTGGTGGAGGCCAGCAGTGCGATCACCAGCATGGAACTGACAGATAAAGGCGACCTGTACTGCAGTGTGACGCTGCCTGCCATACAGGTGGGTACGGTGGGTGGGGGTACAGGTATTGCCACCCAGCGCGAGTGCCTTGAAATGCTGGGAGTAGCAGGAGCAGGAGAACCACCCGGTACGAATGCTAAAAAACTTGCCGAGATAATAGGGGCGGCAGCACTGGCCGGTGAGATATCCCTGATAGGTGCCCAGGCTGCAGGACACCTGGCGCGGGCACATAAGCAGATGGGCAGGTGATGAGGGGACATGGAAAAACAAGATCATTCCCTGTTCGACCAGAAATGTCCCACCTGCGGCAGCTGGATGGAATCTATTGTAAGGAAAAGTACCAGGGGCAAAGAAGTGATCACTTACTCATGCAACGAGTGCGGCCTGAACTATAGTGTGGACAAGTAATTTCTCATGTCATTATGTGGCATTTTTTTAAAAATTGATGGTCAAGATGGTAATATTTTTTAAAACGATAATGATTTTAATTAAAAAAATACAATTCTCTCTTATTGTAATCTGCAATTTAATGGGGTGAATTCTATCAAGACCATAGATGAGGCGTTATTCATCAAATTCGATGATGATAACGCCGATATAACCATAAGCGGTGTCCCTGTGATAGTGATGTCAAAAGAAACTTTCGGATCGCTCCATAAAGGAGTGATAGATGCATTGGGAAAAGGCGCCAGACCAATGTTCTATACATCAGGATATAATGCAGGAAAGAAATCCGCGCCTGTAGTTATCAGGCAGTGGGAATGTGAAACAACTGATGAAATAATCAGCGCCACCATCCAACAATTTACCCGTTATGGCTGGCTACTTCTGAAAGATATTAAATTATCTGATGACCAACAGGAGATAACCTGTACAGTAATAAAAAGTGTTGAGGCTATGACCCATACCGGGAAAAGCGACACCCCGATCTGCTACTTTCTGGAAGGCTTCATGTGTGGATATATGGAAGTGGTATTCAATAAAAAAGACATGGTATGCGAAGAGGTCAGTTGCCAGGCAATGGGAGATGATGTCTGCCGGTTTGTTATAAAACCAAAGTTCTGGGAAGAATAAGGATCATGGCAAATATTCAGGATTCTCTATCTGAGATATTAAAGGAACTAAAAAATACCGGTGATATCGAGGCATCGGTCATTTCAAGTAACCAGGGCCTTGTCATGGTTTCGGACGTGCCCGAAAATGTACCTGAAGCACGTTTGGGTGCTTATACGGCAACTATTATGGGCTCAGCTAAAACCGTTATGGAAGAGATACAAAAAAATCCGCCAAATATGCTTATTATCAGGTCCCCTGATGCCATAACCATAATCATGGAAGCTGGTAAACTCGCAATACTTAGTTCACTGTTCAGGGATGAGATGAATATAGGTCTTGTGATCGTGGAGATGGAAAAAGCCTGCAGGAAAATATCAAAAATCCTGGAATAATGACAGATAACGGGCTTGATCATGATAATGATATTGTACTGATATGCAGTATTATACTGATAGATACTGATATGCAGTGACCGACTTTACTTTCCCATTTTAAACAAGGGACTGAGAATGTAAGCCTGTATGTCCCAAAGTTACATTATTATTTTCTTCAAATTATTCACATACTTATGCGCCAGCAGGCAGGGCTCGGGCAGTTTATGTCCTCGCAGCATATGCTTTGTTATCTCCAGCGCCCCGTCCATGCTAACCCTGTGCCCGGGTGCAACCACAATGGGACGGCACCGGCGGCAGGATTTGATAAGCCATCCCACCTGTTTGCTTTCAAAGACCAGCTGGCTGACATCGCCTACTTCCAGCGGTTCGTCCCCTTTTCCGCACAGTATATGCTTGGCCACCCCTATGGTTAGGACATCCAGCGCAACGCCAATGTGAGTGGCAAGGCCCGCACCCCTGGGGTGGTTGATGCCGCAGCCGTCCACCATCAGGATGTCGGGGGTGTGCTGGAGTTTCTCGTATGCTGATGTTATGGCCGGTCCTTCCCTGAAGGATAAGAAGGTGGGGATGTATGGATACTCCACAGTACCTGTGTAGTGTACTTCCTCAACCACATACAGGGATTCATAGTCAATCACAACAATGCCTGAGATGATGGTATCTTCCATGAACGCCTGGTCCACGCCTGCTATCAGCCGGGGTGCGGCATGATCGTTGTGCAGGACGGCCCGCTGCCTGACTATTTCCTGGGCGCGCAGCAGTGAGGGTGTGGATAGGTCGGTGGGGAATAGGGTGGTGTCCATACCATGTTCTATATGGTAGAGGGATAAATGTGTTTTGTGAGTTACGGCAAGGATAGAAGCTTATTGGTTGTTGGGAGTTTAGTAAATTTTGCAATATGTGGGAAAAGGTTGGATTGTATTGTGTTTTTTTTCTCTGAAATATGGATTGGTGTGGCATTAAAAATGTAAGTTCAGAAGGGTTAAATATTAATCTGACAATATCAAGCTAAAATCTAGATAAAATAAGTCACCGTCACTATCTAAATAAAAATCAGCGGCGCTGCGGAATTATCTTATGTTATATCCAACGTATTTAAGCATTTACAGCCAATTAGGGATACGATGAATCCCAAAGACAGCAATCGTGACAATGGGATTGTAACTACAGCATTACTATTGGCAGCTGGAAAGGGAAGTCGTCTTTATCCTCTGACACACGACAAACCGAAATGCCTCACAATGGTTCATGAGGCATCCATACTTGAACGACTTGTCATCAATTTGAATAAGCAAGGCTTCAAACGTCTTGTTGTGGTCACAGGGTATCAGGAACAATGTATTCGTGCGTTTCTAGGAACGCGGGCTGGCGGCATGACAATCGATTATATTTTCAGCCCTCTTTATGCGACAACCAATAACATTTATTCACTCTGGATGGCCCGTGAAATTATTAATGAGCCGTTTCTGCTGGTTGAAAGTGATCTTGTTTTTGACGTATCTCTTATGGATGACATGCGTTATCCTGGCAGAATTGCCGTTGCACGCATGCAACCGTGGATGAATGGTTCTACTGTCACAGTCAATCAATCCCAACATGTTAAGAAATTCCAGAACGGTATTGCCGGGACTTTTGATGAGATCAGATACAAGACTGTTAATATTTACAGTTTTTCGCTCTCTTCATGGCATAGTATTACAGAAAGACTGGACCAATACATTTCAGCCGGTAGAGTAAACAACTATTATGAAACCGTATTTGCGGAAATGGTGGCGGATGGCAGTCTTTCTCTTAAAATTGTATCTTTTGACGGCAAGCCATGGTATGAAATTGACACAGTTGAGGATCTGGCAGAGGCTGAGAAACTATTTTCGGCAGATAAATATGAAACAAAAATTCCTTCCAATATCACGCAGCATGCCTCTGGGATATTAAAACCGTTTTTTCAGCATACTAAGAGCAGGGGGGAGGAAACGATCACTCGTTCACTTTCCAAAGTAAGGTCATTGCCTCAGTCAAATTCTTTAAGTTTAAAGCGGATTCATGAGGCTAACATTCAAGAAAACGAAGTATCACCTGAAAACAAATCCAGAGGAAGAATGCATGGCACAGTATAATTATGAGACCCAATCTGAAAAATATGATTTCATTACCGGACAGCATGGTGGTTACCATCGTCATGGGTTTATAGATCATGCTTATCTTTACAATCTATATTTCCCGCCAGAGGCAGTTTTTACAAACTTTAAAGATAAAATTCATGAAATTGTCCTTAACTATCCGGTTGCACAGGATGCTCTTGCCGGTCTTATAGGTAATTTGATCCATCAGCCTGCTGAACGAATCGTTGTAGGAAACGGCGCAGCCGAACTTATCAAAATTCTATCCGGTAGTATATCCCGAAAGTTGATCGTTCCAGTGCCCTCTTTTAATGAATATGCGAATGCTGCGCCGGTAGGCCAGGTAGTCGAATTTCCTCTTGAATATCCATCTTTCCAATTGGATGTAGATAAGTTTGCTGCTGAAGCGATCAGGGTTAAAGCAGATATTGCGGTTGTGGTATCACCTAATAATCCAACATCTATGCTGGTTCCTAAGTCCGATCTAATAAATCTTTCACAGAAACTTGCAAGTCATGACTGCATGCTGATCGTCGATGAATCATTCATGGATTTTGCACCTAATCCTGATCAAACAACTCTGGAACATGAAATAAAACATTATCCAAATATGGCAATCCTTAAAAGCATGAGCAAAGCCTACGGTATCTGCGGTCTCAGGATCGGTTATATGTTAACTGCAAATCTGGGTTTTGTTGAAGCTGTAAGAAAAGGCGTACCTATATGGAATATTAACGGATTTTCCGAAGAGTTTCTGCGGATTTTGCCCGATTACAGACAGGAGTTTGTCGAAAGCTGTAAACAGGTGCGGTCCGACAGGGACAATCTGTATAAAAACCTGTGTGCGATTCAGGGAATGACTGTTTACAAACCCGATGCAAACTTTGTATTCTGCCGCCTCCCGGATTACGTACAAAGTGGCCCTGAAGTCACGCGGAGATTGTTTATTGAGCATAACATGTACATAAAACACCTCCTGGACAAAACTCTACCTGATTCTGACCGTTATATTCGTATTGCCAGCCGTACTGAAACAGAAAATTGCAAATTAGTTGAAGCATTGGCAGATATCATTGATTCGAATAGCGTGGAAGTATCCTGATGAACGATTCGCAACGTCAAGAATCACATCAAACTGGAATGATCACTTTCGCCCGGGACCTTCCAAATATCTGTTCGCTTGTAGGGCTGCTATGTGCAGTCTTTAGTATATACTATGCTATATTAGGGAATTTCCCTGTTGCGATAATCGGAATGATCTGGGCTGTTTTTTTTGACTGGGGAGATGGAATCATTGCCCGCAGGATGAAGGGACGGACAGATGAATATCGAGCTTTCGGAGGACAGCTTGATTCATTGATAGATATTGTAAGTTTTGGAATTTGCCCTGCTGTTTTTCTCTTGAGCTATGGAGAATTCAATCCATGGTTCCTGCCCGGAGCGTTCGTGATTGTCGCTACCAGCGCAATACGATTGAGTTATTTCAATGTATTCGGCCTGATTGACGATTCGACATACAAGGGATTGGCACTTGACAACAATGTCCTTATTCTTGCTTTTGTATTTTTGTTTGACGGTTTTTTCAGCCAGCCGATTTTTTCAGTCATTATATATGCAATGTTAATGTTTATGGCTGTCTTTAATTTAGCACCAGTACGAACGCCAAAGTTTGCCGGAAGGTGGTTTTATGTCCTCTTGGTTTATGTTCTGGGATTGACAGTCATCTATAGCTGGATATTGTGGAGTAAATATCAATAAAATTGAAGCAATTATTAACTGGAAAGAGGGAACGCAATATATGTATGGCTACAAGTCACTCAGGAAATCTATTTCAAACAATGACAATGAGTTAATTATTTACGGAACCGATAGTTTTTCACAGTTCTCGCGCCGTGATGCATCTGTTGATTCAAAATGTGACAGAGCGCTTCCGGTAGCACGCGGGAATGAACTGGTAGTTCTACGCAAAAAGCTGGATCATGCGTACCATAAATGGCTGCGCTCTCATGGTCTTGGATCTGATTATGTCGTTGAATATAATGCTCAGTCAAATGATATGACTCTCTCGGAGCTTATCATTAATAATCCTGAACCTGTTAAAAATATTATAAGCCAAATCGGGAAAAAACCTGTATATGTGCCATGGTTTTCAGGGCGTATGGAAACTGAAGCTGCAAAAGTTCTTGGCGCTGATCTTTTCGGAGCAACTGAAACTGCAACACTAAAATATAATGATAAGTCAGCTTTTAAGACCGTATGTCGAGAATTAGGCGTGTCTGCTGTTGAAGGCACTTTATTTGAAATGCGTCCTGAAAACAATGAAAATTGTATAGAGATGAAAAACATTATTAGCGGCTATCTGGCAACCTGTAAGACTGTTATTATTCGCGGTACTTTGGGTGAAGCTGGTATGTCGTTATATAAGACCCAAGGCAATGATATTTCTGAAATATATCAAGAAATTGCAATTAGCGGCGAAAAATCTATTATCATTGAGCCTTTTCTGGACGTCTTGTCTTTTCCGAATGATCAGTGGGTAATCAGCAGAGATGGAAATATAAACTCTCTTGGTATGCGGGATCAAATATGCGAAAGAGGTATGGTACACATTGGTACTATCAAAGGAGCAAAAACTTCACCGGATATTTCAAATTACATTGCAAACGCATCTGCAAAAATTGTAAACAATATGGCTGAATTCGGATATCGGGGGGTAGTCGGTATCGATTATATTGTATCGGATGATGGTATATTTCCAGTTGAAAATAACGCTCGTTTTAACGGTTCCTCTTATGTGAGCATGATCGTAGATAACATTGAAGAATTGATTTCCCCGATTGCATACTGGAAATTTATAAAAATCAAGACAGCAGCATGTTCATTTCTTGAGCTTACAGAACGTATTAAGCCAGTACTTTATGACGGCAAAAAATTAAATTCCGTATTTCCTTTTAGCTGCGATACATTGCCGTTGTCCGGCGATTTTGCCGTTATACTCTTAGCCGGGAACATGGACGAGATTTTCAACATGGAAGAGTCCTTGAAAGAAATGGGAGTAAGAAGGAACTGATCAAACCTATATATTAAGAAATTATCGATCAAAAACGACACGGCAGTATTGTCTCTGTCGCTTGTTTTTCCAGAAGATCTCGCCCTTTTTCAGTCACCCGGTACTTCTGTTTACTGCTACTCGGCTTATCGGGAACTGTCATTTCCAAAAACCCTGCCTTAATAAGTGGATTAAGAACCTGATTCCTGAACTTGAGCGTTGGCGAAGTCCATGATTCGTGGTGATAGATTCATGTTCAAGCTCATAGGGGCAGTCCGATAATTAAAAAGTTCGAATAAAAGAAGGTCTATTCAGGCTTTAAATCGAAAATTAATAGGGATTATCATCACTGGCAGCAATTGTCGGACCGCCGGTATAAGTCTTAAAGATAACTATATTAAGTATGCAATGCATACATATTATACATGACAGAAATAAGCATCTCAGCAAGGATTCCCGAAGACGTTTTTAAAGAACTTGAGACTTTTATGAAGGAAGAATCTCTTGAAAAATCAGCTTCAATAAGAAAACTGCTAGCTGAGGGACTGCAGCATTGGAAGGAACAACAAGCTCTTAAGTTCCTCGAAGAAGGAAAAGTGACCTTCTTAAAAGCTGCACAAATGTCAGGAATCTCAGTGTGGGACCTTGCTGATATTATACGCGAAAAAGGGATAGTCTGGATCAAGTCTGAAAAATACATAGCTGAGGACATTAAAAAGGCGTTAGAATGAAACCGCTTATTTTTGATGCCACACCCTTGATCTATCTGGGGAAAATAAACTTCATTAAAAAAATAGCGCATTTTCCTGAAGAGAAATACACACCAGAATCAGTCTATGAAGAAGTTGTAGTGGAGGGAAAAAAGAGCGGACAGCCAGAGGTATTTCTCATTGAAAACATGATCAAGACCGGAATAATCAAAATCAGGGCACCTGCCGATAACCAATACTTAAGCCACTTGAAAGAAAATCCCAAAATCCATAAAGGCGATGCCGAGGTGCTTGCTCTGGCTTATGAATTAGAAGGCATTGCCCTGCTGGATGATGAAGAAGCCAGGGGAATGGCAGAGATAGAAGGAATAGAGCATCATGGAACGATCTATTTACTTCTTAAAATGATGAAGATTGGGCTGGTGAAAAAAGAAGAAACTCTTGATGGCTTGAATGAAATGATACATGAAGGCTGGCGTTGCTCAACAGAACTGTATGCAGGGATATTGAAAGCTATCAAGTAATTAGCAATGGTCTGGCTGTCAATAAGCGACTTTACCTTCCCATTTTAAACAAGGGACTTAGAAGGTACGATCCGATCACTACCAGGCTTGCCCCTGCCGCCACCCTGGCCCCGGTGGTATTGCCAAGATAAAACAACAGTACTACAATTATCATCAGGACAGCTGCCAATCCAAGATATTTCATATTCTTGATCTTTGGGTAATATACCCTGCTGATCATGAGTATTGCTAATATTGACATTGCAGCCAGCAGGCCATGAGAAAAGAACTGCCACCCCACATTATAGAACACCAGCACATACAATGCCACACCCAGGCCGGAAGTAGTGATAGGAAGACCCACAAATCCGTCCTTTGCACTGATAGCATTGAAACGGGCCAGTCTCAGGATACCGCATGCCAAAAACGCCCCGCCGACCACACATATCAGATTGTGGTACTGGGGTGCCAGAATGGCATATGCAATAACAGCAGGTGCCAGTCCGAACGAGATCACATCTGCAAGTGAATCGAGATTTTCCCCGAGCACACCATATTCCATAGACCTTGCAATGGCACCGTCCAAACCATCTGCAATAACCGCCAGTATGATCAAAATCGAGGCGTGGCAGGCGTTTGAAGGGGACTGTACCATCATCAGGATGGCAGTAAAACCCAGGAGTGCGTTTATCAGTGTCACAAGGTCCGGTAGTTTGATCAATCGGTAAATGCTTTCATTCATTTCATCCACCTGCATAATGGCCGGAATCGTTTTGACCAGTCGTGTTTCTTATTGCTATGGCAGATATGGCAGCTTTTACCCTGTCACCTTTATTGACAATCAGCGTATATCCGTAAGGGGGGGTGATATCCACCCGGCTTCCGAACCGTATCATGCCGATACGCTCACCCCTGACCACACGATCCCCCACATTAAAGTACGTGTCGATCCTGCGGGTCACAGTACCCGCTATCTGCACTATCCTGACCAGTCCGTAATCCGACTCAATACAAATCAGGTTGCGTTCATTCCGGTGCGAATCCTTGAAAAAGGCAGGCAGGTATCCGCCGTCCTTATGTTTCATCTTTACGATCTTTCCACTGATAGGGGCCCTGTTGACATGCACATTATGTATGTTCATAAAGATACATGCCGTGTTATCCCTGATATCCACAACTTTACCGTCAGCAGGTGATACAATTACATCCTCGGGTCCTTGTGCTGTGCGTTCAGGGTCCCTGAAGAACCAGATGAATAAAATATCCAGTATAAAGACAAGTGCGGACTCCTTTGCCAATAGTGACGAATTCAATAAATAAGCAGCCACTGCCAGTGTCACTGCAACTGCGAATAGGCCCCTAACCAGGGTTTCGGTATTTCGGGCCAGAATGGTTAACCCCTCCTGATCAGACTTAGGTCCTCCCTTATCAGCTGCCAGAGATTGTCAATAAGGTCCAGGAGTTCAGGCAGCAATTTCAGGACTGCATAGGCGATAAAGAACAGGGCGATCCCTGAACCACCTTTTGCAATAATATGATGCCCTAAATAGAAGCTGGCAGAATCATGCAAGAAAAATTCATTGCCCAGGATATTTACTATCATGGGTCCGGTCCCGAACCAGTTGTAGGCATATGCTCCTATCACAAATGCATTCCTTATGAGGTTGAGTATGTATATCACCGGGATCGAAGCCATCAGTGCCATGAAAATCCGTTTTCTCTCTGCTTTTATGCCTAGTATGATCCCGAAGAAAAGGGCAATGCTCTCGATGGCTGTACACGCCAGTATAATCTCTACCAGGCTTTCTTCGAGCATTATCATGTTCCAGTCAAACCTCTCTACAGGGAATCCTGCTATCTGTGCAAGCCAGAAGGTCTGGGAGGTTACCATTGATATCAGTAAACGGTTCAGCGATTCGATTTCGGAGAAAGGGAAATAGAACAGGCATCCCACAGCCGTGATAGTAGTTACAGCTGCCAGGGTTTTCGTTCTGTCAGCGGGGTTATCGTTTTGTATGCCTTTTCTTGAATCCAGATATGTATCGAACATCAGGTGAGCTATGATGATGCATATGAATGCCACAACCAGGGTCAACAGTATCATTGAGAAGTCCCCCTCCTTGATATAATATAGCGGTTGTAGTGCCCAGTATATGGCAAAAAATATCCAGCCTGTACCGCCAATGGGCATCCGGTACTGTTTATGTTGTGATGGGAGTATGGATGCAAGGAGGAAGAATATCAGTGAAATCCATAGAAAGTAATTTGTCATGCTTTAAGTCCTTGATTTGTTACTGTATATATTCTTATAGATTATATACTACTCCGCATGTATAATCCAGTTGTATACTCCGCATATCCGCATATATACTCCAGAACTATAGATCACAGCCACAGAGGTCACTGAGAACACAGAGGCAGGATTTAAAGCTGTGGAAAAGATATCTCTGTGACCTCTGTGTTTTCTGTGGCAGAAAGTTACAAAAAATAGATACGGTTTGCTATATAATACGAGAAGAACCGGGATAACATTGGCGTGTCCGGAGGACTATTGTCTGCCAGGATGGCTAAGGAACATCAACGAATATATTTCGAAACGTTCTTATTATAGCAAACAATATAAAGTATACATCATATCATTGAGGGAAATCAAATGGCAAAAGAAGATAAACGACTTGTACTTGCAGAAGAGGATTGCATTGGTTGCGGAATCTGTGTAACGGTATGTCCTACCAATATTAAACAGGAGAAGGACATAAACTTTGATGTGGATGCAGAGCCCAGGGCAATTACTGTAGACAATGGGCAGGCTGTTATAGACTATGACCTGTGCAAAGCATGCGGCATATGTACCAAGAGCTGTCCGGTAGATTCACTAACTGTAGAAGTTGTAGCATAATATATTAGGGGTCTGGATCCCTACTGTTTTTTTTATTTACGTAAAGGAAACTATATACTTTCCTGCAGGCTTAGAAAATCCTACCGAAGATAGGATTTTCTTGACTGACCTGTAACTTACCTGTGGTCAGGAATCAATTACTAAAATTTTTATTCAATCCCGTCCATACTCCACTGGTTCCATGCGTATACTTCACACTTCTGATTGGCATATAGGCAAAAAGATCTACGGAGAGGACAGACTGGATGAACATGCCCGGTTCCTGGACTGGCTGCTGGAAACCATAATTAACAGGGACGTGGACATCCTCCTGGTTTCAGGAGACGTTTTTGACTCATCAATGCCCCCTGCCCGGGCCACTGACCTGTACTACCGGTTCCTGTTCGACCTGTACGGGAAGACCCGCACCCATGCAGTCATTATCGCAGGTAACCACGATTCAGCAGTGAGGCTGGCCGCACCAGGGCAATTCCTGAAGATGGCCCGCATGCATGTCGTGGGCGGCATCCGTGATTCTGCAAAGGATTGCGTGGTGCACCTGGACGCAAATGGCCAAACTGCTGCCTTTGCTGCCGTGCCCTACTTAAACGAAAGCGATATCCTGCCCCATATTTCGCTAGAAGCAGAAATAGAACGCTCGCTGAGATACCGGGAGGCTATGAAAAGGATATATGATGAATGCTTGTCGGCAATGGATGCCGATATAAAAGTGTTTATGGGACACTACTTCATCCAGGGCGGCACATTCGGAGACTCGGAGCGGCTGGTGCAGATAGGCGGCATTGCGCCGGTCAGGACCGACGACCTTCCCGGTGATGTGGATTATATTGCACTGGGGCACCTGCACAAGCACCAGCAGATCAAGTGGGACGGCTGTCCGGTAATGTATCCGGGTTCGCCCCTGCCCCTCAGCTTCAAGGAAGCCGAATACGACAAGAAAGTACTCCTGGTTGACCTTGGCACTGACGTTGCGTGTAATATCGAAGAGGTTACTGTGCCCGTGTTCAGGGAACTGGTAAGGGTGGAGGGTACTCCTGACGACCTGACGCAACTGGCCAATTTCGGGGACTGGAAGGACAAGTACATTGAGGCGAAAGTACTCCTGGACGGCCCTGCCATTGGTGTGGGTGATACTGTGCGCCAGGCATTTGCCAAAAAGGGCGGCAGGGTGCTTGTGGTGGAGTCAGTACTGCCCAGGGTAGGTGGTGAAATTTTATCCACAGAGGATATTAAGACCAGGACCCCTGTGGAAATATTCCAGGACTTCTACAAATACAAATTCGGCGAGAGCGGGCCTGATACTGAACTGGACGAATTGCTTACCACTTTTAATGAATTGTTGGATATAGGTCGGGAGCAGGAGATAGAGCCTTGAAACTCCTGTCGCTGCGCCTGAAGAATATCAACAGTTTCAAAGATGAGCTTTACCTGGACTTTACCAAAGAACCGTTGTCTGATGCTTCCCTGTTCGCCATAACAGGCCCAACCGGTTCTGGTAAGACAACCCTGCTGGATGCCATATCAGTGGCCTTGTATAACCGGACACCCCGGCTGGATGGGACAGGTAGCAGCAATCCGGTCAATCTATTAAGCCAGGGTACAGGAGAAGGTTTTTCCGAGGTGGTGTTCCAGGCCAACGACACGCAGTACCTGGCCGAGTGGCGGGCCAGGCGGAGCAAAAAAGGTAATGTCAAACCCGAAGTAAAATTGCTCCGTGCAGATACAGAGGAACTTATCACCAGCAGGCGGAAGGGAAAAAGCGGTAGTGACATGGCAGATATGTCTGTCGAGGATGCAGTTACACGTATACTGGGCATGGATTTTAATGCTTTCAGGCGCTCTATCCTGCTGGCGCAAGGCGATTTTGCAGCATTCCTGAAAGCCAGTGCCGATGAGAGGAGGCAGATACTTGAGGCCACTACGGGCATGGGGCAGTTCGAGGTGCTGAAGGAGAACCTGAACCAGCAGGTCAGGCAGGTAACAAGTGAATACGATATTGCAGGAGCCGGCCTGGAGAAAATGCCGGAGGTATCTGCTGAAGAGATCGATACGGCAGAAAAGGAACTGGCCCGGCTTGAAGCTGAACTGCTCAGTCTTAACGAACCCAGGACCGCCCTGGAAAAAGAAAAAGAAGAAGAGCAGCGGAGGGTGGATGCCCATAATAAACTGGATGAGGCCAGGAAAAGACAGCAGGAACTGCTGTCAGTGAAGCACAATATGGAGAGCCTTAAAGCTGAGATCGAGCGGGCGCAAAAGGCATCAGACATCCGCTCAGAGATGGGATCGTATCATTCTGAAAAGGAGCGGGTGGAAAAGCTGGAGTCTGCACTGGAAGGGAGTATACAGGAAAAGGAAGAGGGACAAAAACGATTTGATGAAGCGAAAGCGAAATATGATTTGTCCAACCTGGAATTTGAAACTGCCAGAAAAGACGCTGATGAGAAAGAAAATGCATATAATGATGCCGCTGTCCTGGAAACCCGCGGCAAGGAGCAAATAGGGGAAGCAGATAAAAAACAGAAGGAAGCGGATGACCTTAAAGTAAAACTTGACAAACTTAACAGCCAGATACTGCAGAAGAACAAAGAGATCACGTCCCTGGAAGGGCAGCTTAAGGGTGACATGGAGTTCCTTGAACATAATCCCCTGCCTGAAAATGCGGATGATTTGCTGGCACGGGCGTCACAAACTGCAGCCTCTCTTTTTGAGAAGGAACGAACATTAGGGGAGAAACAGGAAGCTTTGGACAGGGAAAATGACGAGCACCTGGCAAAGACAAAAGAGATGGAAGGGATCGTGGATGAGGGGAAGGTCATTGAAACAAGGAAAAATGACATCACGTCCAGCCTGGAAGCTGCCAGGCAGGCACTGCAACCGCCAACAGAAGAGGGTGACGGCTATTACTGGCGCACCTTAGGGTCAGCATGGGGTGAAGTGAGGGCTTCAGGCAGCAGGTTCCTTGAGTCCTATGGACAATTGAGCAGTATATTTGATGATACAATACTGACCGCATCGGTACAGGAATTCAATGAGAAACTGCTTGAGTTCAAGCACAGGATGGAACTTATGAACCAGCAGATAATGACTGCTGAGGAAAAGGTCAAACGCTGCCAGGCCGAAGAGAAGGCCGTAGCTGCCGCCAACCAGGCACTTATCCTGCGAAGGGAGCATCTTACAGCCGGGGAACCGTGCCCTGTATGCGGTTCAACTGAGCATCCCGATGCCGGTAAACACGAACCTGACAGGGAAGGTTCCATTGATGTGGCACGGGAGAATGTGCAAAGTGCCGGATCTGAACTGGAAGATGCAAAAAAAGGCCTCGAATCCATACTAAAAAAACTCGTAAGTCTGGCAAAAAAGAAGGTTACTGCATGCGACAAGCAGATGGATAAAATAGAATCCCTGTCAAAACAGATAGATTCCACCGAAGGTGAACTGAAACTGGCAAAGCAGCAGATCGAAGCCAGCAGCAATCGTATTAATACACTGAATGAACAGATCGAAGGCATCGGTCAAAGGATACTGGACATCTCTGCCAGAATAAAGGAAATGGAAGATGACATTGCAGATAACAATAAGCAGTTCCTCTCTATCATTCCTGCTGAATTTGCAGGTGAACTGCCTCAATTGGCCTTTGAGAAATTCAAGCAGCATATATCAAATACCAGGGAGTTCAACAGGCGTCTGGAGCAGAACAACAGTACACTTGTAGAACTGGGAACCTTTGTACAGGAGAACACCAGACGCCTTGATGAAGACACAACTCGCTACAACAGTCTGCTTGAAAGCGCTGCCGGGTACAGGGGTGAGGGTAGCGGATTACTTGCACAGGTCATGGAAATGACCGGCGGTAAAGGAGTAGCGGCAGCAAGGTCGACACTTGAAGCACAGCTAATTAAAATAGAGAAAAACAGGAGTACCATGCTGGAATATTCCAGGCAGGCTGAAACACAACTGGCAGCGATTACAGCCCGGCTGGAGGGACAGAGAACTGAGTTGGGTAAAACGCAGGAGGTAATGGCTACCGCAAAGTCCGTATACCTGCAGGCTTTTGAAAATGCAGGTTTTGAATCTGTTGAGGAACATAAGGCATCCTTCAGGGACCCTGGCTGGCTGGATAAGAAAAGACAGGCGCTGCAGCAGTATAACAATGACTGGCATACTGTTGAAGAGAATATAAGAACACATGCAGCCGTTTTTGTACAAACCCCTTTCAATCCTGATGACATTGGGCATATCCTTGACAGGGTGCGGGAGCTTCTTGCATCAATTGAAGAGAAGAACACCCTAAAAGGTGGACTTACAGGTAAGATAAAAACACTTAACGAAAACTTCACAAAAAGACAGGAACAGGAGAAGAATCTCGAAGAGGCCAGGGCTGAAATGGAACGATGGCAGAAACTTGCAGGGGTAATACCTGCAAACAGCCTGAGGGACTTTGCCCTGCAGACCATGTTCGACCTGCTCATTACAATCGCAAACCGCCAGTTGTCTGATATAACTTCCAGGTATGCATTAAGGGCTGTTGACCTGAAGGATATGGTGGTAATAGACCTATGGAACGCAGGCGAACAACGCCCTGTCGAGACCCTGTCCGGCGGCGAGTCCTTCCTGGTCAGCCTGTCGCTGGCTTTGGCATTGTCAGAACTGAGCAGCGGGCGCTCAAGGCTGGAATCCCTGTTCCTGGACGAGGGCTTTGGTACACTGGACAGTGAGACCCTGGATGCCGCCTTAAACGCACTGGAAAGCCTGCGGTTATCTGGCAGGACCATTGGTGTGATCAGCCATATCGACCAGCTTACCCGGCGCATACCTGTGAGGATAGATGTGAAAAGGACAGGGGTCGGGACTTCAACTATACATGTGAAGGGGTAGGAATACAAAATCCTTAGATAAGTTTTATGAATTATTCCACTGTAATATCTGCATCTCGCAGAAATTTTCTAAGCAATCCCTTCCCTAAAACTTTATGATCAAGGATTGAGATAGGTGTTTTAGATGCATCAGATAGATGCTTCATTCGGATATGACTGCCTGTCTGCCTTACAGGGGCATATCCGAGTTTTTCAAAGGCTTTTACTGCCTCTTTGCCTGATATTACTGGCAGTTTCATACTTCAACCGCTAATGTATGAAAACTAAATTCCTGGATATTTGCAATATCGGAAATTACATCTTCGGTTTCATCATCAAGACACATCTCAATGACTTCATGGATGTTCGTGAGTGCTTCATCAAGGGTCTTTCCTTGACTATAACAACCTCTTAAAAGTGGACACTCTACTACATAAAATCCATCTTCATCTTTTTCTACAATAATTGGAAGATTTATTTTATTTGAGCCAGATTTCATTGTAGAATAAAGTGTTTTTTATAGATTTAAGGTTGTTGTAAGTCCTATACAGAGATTGTCGGAAAAGTACCTGAAAAGCGCCTAAATTAAAACTTCCAGAAATATTGTTAAAAATAAATCACTATGCTGCGCCCGGTCAAGTTTAGACAGTAAAGCTGAAATATTCGAAAATTAGGCTTTTCCGACAATCTCATTGTTACTAACCAAGAACATTTACCTTAATGTGAACAAATCATTTCATATTTTCTTTCATTTCAATAATTTTTTTTACGTTTAATCCTATCTATAGATTGATTTGCAGCTTCCTTAACTTGCTTATTTTCATCATTTAAACAATTTTCAAGCGGTTCAATAACTTTTGGATTATTCAATTTTCCGAGTGCAAGAGCTGCAACTTTTCTAACATATACATCTTTAATAGAAAGAGCTCTAATAAGTGGATCCACTGCTTTTGAATTTCCGACAAATCCCAAAGCCTCTACAACTGCTCTCAATAGTCTCTTTTTACTGAAATTATCTTTATTTTCCAAAATTTTAACTAGAGGTTCTATAACGTCTTCTCCAATATTCCCCAATGCTTGAGCTGCATATTTCCGAACACGAATATCTTCATCATCCAAAGCATGAATAAGTGGCTTTATTGCTTTTTTATCGGAAACCTGAGTAAGACCCATTGCTGCATATTTTCTAACTCTGTCATCTTCATTTATCAGAGCTTCTACCATAAAGTTTATATTTTTTTTGTTATATAAACGTCCAGAAAATAATAGACTATTTGCAGCGGATAATCGAACACTTGCATTTTCATCTGTAAGTGTTTTGAAAATAATTTCGGTAGTCAATTTGTTTTTAGAATTACCAAGCCCAAATACAACGCTTTTTCGAATATCTGGGTTATTATTTTTTAAGTTTTGAATTAAGCTTTCTAACGTTGTTTGAGTGTCTATTTTTCCAAGTAAACAGGCTATATTATCTCGAACAACTTTAGATTTATCATTGAGTGATTGAATAAGGGCATCAACAGTTCTTGTATCATCCTTTAATCTTCTATTATCCTTTAATTCCCAGAAAGATTCAGCTGCGTATTCTCTAACCTTATCATTCTCGTCACTCAAATATTGAATAAGGGATTCGAATGTTTTAAATTTATTAACTGTGTTAAATGCATTAAAAACCTCTTTTAGATATTCTGGAACCTGACTCTCATGAAACTTGTTTAATAGCTCTACTGCTCGCTCGTCATCAAATTCTTGAAGTGCTTCTTCTGCATAATATCTAACCTCGTCATTAATATCATTTAAGGCTTGTATTAATGGGTCAATTGCGGTTGGATCACCTAAACAACGAAGCGAATTAGCAGCAGAACATCGAGCGGCCCAATATTTATGTGATAGCACTTTTATTAGAGGTTTAACTGCTCTCTTATCCTTTAATCCTCCAAGAGAGGAAGCAGCATAATCTACTACACATTCATCTTTGTCATTTAAAGATTGGATAAGCGATTCCACTGCGCTCAAATCTCCACATTCACCAAGTACCCTTGCAGCAAATCTTTTAACATTTTTATTACCATCTTTCAAACCTTCTTTAAGATACTCAATCTCATTAAAACCTGCCACTTCGAAAAAAGTCTCTTCTGCTTGGCGTTGAATTTTAGGATCATTATGAGTTAACGCCTTAAGTATTCCTTTAACATCTTTATTGTCAATTAGATATTGTATGTCAGGTTTAAAATAATCACCAGTTGATTTCATTTTCATCCTTTTATTGTAATTACCAATATCAACATCCACCACCGTTATAATACACTTAAACCTTGCGCTGGAACAAACTTAGAAATCAAGCAAGCTGGCAGAAATGCCAATCCTTAAGCACCCACCGGATGCCCCCTACATTTGTCGGAGGTCGAGATGGGACTTCATATAAGAACACCCTTAAAGGTAGACTTACAGGTATGCATTAAGAGCTGTTGACCTGAAGGATATGGTGCTAATAGACCTGTGGAACGCAGGCGAACAATGCCCGGTCGAGATCCTTATCCGGCGGCGAGTCATTCCTGGTCAGCCTGTCGCTGGTCCTGGCACTCTCAGAATGAAGCAGCGTGCGCTCAAGGCTGGAATCCCTGTTTTTGGACGAGGGCTTTGGCACACTGGACAGCGAGCAAGCACACCAAACACCCCTGTGTCCCGGTCATGGGGGGTCAGGACCGTGGGAGTGCCTGAATCATAAGCTGGAACAGTGACTGCACCGCCCGGCGATTTTTTATTCGGAAAAAATTACATATTTTCTGGTACGAATGATAAATTGGATTGACAGGATACGGTTCAATCAACAATAACACACTTTCATTCAAAAATATGACACTATAATATCATATATTCAATCAACATCCAACCGGAAGTCAGCCAGCAGCCACTTCCACAGCGGGATACACTTCACATCCCCCACATCCCCTTCATAGTCCCATGTAATAACCTTCATATTATCACACCCCAATTCCCCTGCTGCCCTCAAAAGACCCTTAAACTCCCTATCCTTGATCCCCTCTTCACTGGACGCATAATTCACCTGTATCAACTCATTGACCTTCCCCCCCACCATCAGCACAAAATCAACTTCCCTCTGCTGGTGGTCCTTCCAGTAGAACACATCATCCCCCCCATAATAGGACTTACGTCTGTGCAGTTCAACCGCAACCAGGTTCTCCATCAACCTGCCCATATCCTGCGAAAACCTGAAGGCTATAGTATTGATCATACCCGTATCAATACAGTAGACCTTTCTTGGAGCCATCATCTGCTCCTTCAACTTGAATGAAAAACGCTCAACCACTAGGACAATATACGAAGATTCCAGGTACCCGACATAATCCTTCACAGTATGCACATTGCGTATGGAAGTTGCCCCGCACAGTTTCCTGTACGAGAACTCGCCAGAAAAATTAGACACCAGGTACTTCGCGATTTCAGAAAAACTTCTCCTGTTACGGATATCGTGCCTGAAAATAATATCCTTATAAATTATATCTTCATATATCCTCGCCGCCATCTCCTTTCCGAATAAATAGACCTCAGGAAAACCGCCCACGTCCATATACTCTTGCAGTGCATTCTTGACCCTGGCAATACTCCTGGTGGAATGAATATCGGGCTCAATTTCCTTGAATTCCAGGAACTCACAAAAAGAAAAAGGATAAAGTGTAACATCCAGATACCGCCCCGTAAGGTGGGTTGCAAGTTCACCTGACAGGAGTTTCGCATTGCTCCCTGTCAAAACTACCTTTTTAGTCCTCCTTAGCCTGTTGGCGAACAGTTCCCACCCCGGTACATTCTGTATCTCATCAAGCATGAAATATTCAAGTTCTGTGCCGTACAGTTCATAAAAGGCCTGCAAAACCAGATTCAGGTCAGTAGCATCTATCCCGTACAGTCTTTCATCATCAAAATTAATATACCCGTATTCCTTTCCCTTAAGGAGCATATGGGAACATACTGATTTCCCGCAGCGTCTCACACCCAGTACAGCCAGGATATTGGGATGTTCCAGCGATTGTACCAGCTTATCTTCAGGCAGGTCCCGCTCTATCAACCTCCTGTTTTTATAAAGATGATCTATTTCATCTCTCTGGTCAGTGATTATTCTCTTGATCCCTTCAATGTCCACAATCTATTTACTGGACTATTGTTTTAAAAACATTACTATTATAATGTCATACTTTTAGCATAAAATATGATATTATAATGACATATATTTAAATAAAAAAAATCCACTTATGGATAAAATTAACATGTGATTATCTATCATCATATCGTATCCACTTCAAAAAGCATGGTATTTTGACTGGATTTACAGGATTTACAGGATGTTGACGTTGCGGTATATCCAGTAAATCCTGTAAATCCTGCCTAATAATTTTTAAATTACCCTTAGATTTGAAGTGGATACATCATATCTCTAATTTCAGCAGCAAGATACACAAATGTGTTTCTAATTTCCTATACGTGAACTAAAGAAAAATCCGTTATATAATCAATCATAAGAAGAAAGAAAAATCATGTGAGATAATCACAACAGTTTACAACGGCGCAGCAACCAGAATTCAAAACTTTAAATACCATATCTCACGATGTATTGCTATGAACTATGATCTGATAGTAGCTGGCGCCGGTCCTGGCGGGTTGATGACCGCCTCAGTAGTGGCACAGGCCGGATACCGTGTACTGGTGGTGGAAAAAAACACATCATGCCGGTCACCCTGTGCAGGATACATCAGCAATACCATCAACTTTGAACTGCCTGATAACTGTATCATCCAGTCAGGAATAAGGAAAATGCGCACCTATTTTCCGGATTTATCCTATCACGATTTCCAGCTGAACGGTTTTGTAGTTGACAGGCCGTCCTTTGATATGGCACTGGCAGTGAAAACAAAAGAACTGGGTGCACACATTAAATGGGGCTCTCCCCTGATCGACCTGATACCCGGAGGTGTCAGATATTACGGCGGCGAGGCTTGCGGGAAAATTATCGTTGGTGCAGATGGTGTTTTTTCTAAGACTGCATCACTTCTGGGAGTGGATAGGCAGAGGGTTGCATTTTGCGCCCAGTATCACCTAAGGGGAATTGAGGTGTTACCAGATACCTGCGAGATATTATTTGATGCCGATCATGCGCCAGGCGGATATGTATGGATATATCCTACTGGTGAAAACTCGGCAAAAGTGGGTCTGGGGGTAACAGAGGCGGGCACAAGGTCTGCGCGCGAATACCTGGATGCATTTATCAGTGAGTCCATTATTGCCCAGCGGTTTAATGGTGAAAAGACCGAATACATAACAGGCGGTTTGCCAGTAAGTGGACTTCGCAAAAAGTTATGCTACGGGAATATCCTGCTTGTGGGTGACAGTGCAGGTATGGCAGACCCGATCACAGGTGCGGGCATCAATAATGCACTGCTGGCAGGCGAGATAGCAGGCAAAACAATAATCAACGCCCTTGAAAACGACGATATGGCAGTGCTCGGGCAGTATGAGTCAAAGATCAACAGGTTGCTTGCAAGACCGCTAACAAGATCACTTGATAAAAGAAAAAAGCTGGACGAATACTGTACTTCAAACGAGCTGTTACAAAAACATCTGCCAGAGGTCTGGGTAACTTTCAGGCAGTACTGGGTATAGTACGGAGTATAATACTTCCCGGCTCTTGAACATGATATCCCTGTGGTCCTGAGAGTTCTGTGATATCCAGCTGATATCTTCCGGGATTTGATTATTTCACAATTTGCAACATGAGATTTTTTTTATATAATTTAAACCAAATAAAATATTTTTCAATTTTATATTTTTGTTTATAACCTGAGATTCAGGGTTTTGAGGGCTACAAAAATTTAAATAATATGAAAACGCATGCAGTATAGTTGAATGAGAATTTTGAGTTAAGAAATTTGTAGCCTATATATAGGCTACAAAAATTCAAGTGTAATCAAGTACGGTCGGCTGATTATAAGTGGGTGTAGCCTATGAAACCCATAATGTCAGGTTATAATATTACTCAATAAATAGTGATAGCTACACAAGTGATTTTCTCAATACAAAATACCCCACAGATAATAAACTTCCAATAGCAAACGCCGCGTTAAAACCCGGTACATCCTGAGTCTGTGGAGATTGTTTTTCAGATTGTGCTGAATCTTCTTTTGTTTGTATTAGATTTCCTTCCAGTTTTTCCTGAGTATATGGAGATTGTTTTTCAGATTGTGCTGAATCTTCTTTTGCTTGTATTAGATTTCCTTCCAGTTTTATCAGCCAAACATCGGCGTCTCCTGCCCTGTATGAATCGGTTTTTCCTGCAATGATATACCCGCCATCTGAAGTCTGCTGGATACAATTCGCCCAATCAAAACCCGTTGATCCAAAGCTATTATACCATTCCATATTTCCTTTTGAATCGGTTTTTACCAGCCACATATCATCCAAATCATCATTTTGATCATATTTGACATTATCATCAAGCGCCCCCGTCTTCCCTACAATAACATAGCCGCCGTCTGAAGTCTGGATAACTGAGTGTGCCCAATCATCTCCTGATCCCTCGAAGGTCTGGTTCCATTGTTCTTTTCCCTTAGAATCTGTTTTTATCAGCCAGAAATCAAAATAACCAGCACCATATGATGTGGTAGTTCCTGCAATGATGAAGCCACCGTCAGAGGTCTGCTGAATAGATTCTGCCCAATCGCCTCCGGTTCCTCCAAAGGTTTGGTTCCATTGCATATTCCCGTTTGTATCGATTTTTATAAGCCAGACATTAGACCAACCCGGGCCGGAAGAACCTGTTCCTCCAGCAAGAATGTATCCCCCATCTGAAGTTTGCCGGACAGATTCTGCCCGATCATCGTTAATTCCTCCAAAGGTTTTGTTCCACTGTTCATACCCCTTTGAGTCAGTTTTTACCAACCAGACATCAGATCGTCCGGCACCGTATGAATGTGTCTTTCCTGCAAGTATGTAACCGCCGTCTTCTGACTGGGTAACAGAGGATGCACTATCACGGTCAGTTCCTCCAAAGGTCCTGTTCCAATGTTCGTATCCACGTGAATCTGTTTTTACCAGCCAGACATCAGATTCACCAGCCCCATATGACCGTGTATTTCCAGCAAGTATGTATCCGCCATCCAAAGTCTGCATCACTGAGCGTGCATAATCATAGTCAGTTCCTCCAAATGTCCTGTTCCATAGTTCTTTTCCGTTTGAATCTGATTTTACGAGCCAAAAATCACCATCTCCAGAACCATATGAACCTGTTCTTCCAGCACTGATGTAGCCACCATCACACGTTTGTTGGACAGAATTGGCATTATCAAAGCCAATTCCTCCAATGGTCTGCTTCCATTCCATTTGAGGTGGTGTTATCTGTTGAACTGTTACCTTTCTATTTGTTGAGTGCATTGCAGTATTATTATTTTTTACCGTTACCGTCACGTTATACGTTCCTTTTGAGGCATAGGAATGGATAATTGTCTTTTCAGTTGTACTTAATGTATTCCCATCTCCGAAATTCCACTGGTAATTAGTGATTTTTTCATCCGGATCATAACTTAGGGAAGCATTGAATGTTATCATCTGTTCTACTCCGGGATGCTTAGGATCATAAATAAATAATGCTGTGGGAGTGGGAGGTTCTTTTTCCAACTTTATCAGATGGAAATCAGAGTCTTTATCTCCTGCAAGTATATAGCCTCCATCTGAGGTTTGCTGGAATGATTCAACATCTTCAAATGTCTTGACCCAGAGCATTTTTCCTCTTGGATCTATTTTGATCAGCCAGAAATCGTCATCATAAGAAAATGTCCATCCTCTCAGAATATAACTGCCATCAGCAGTCTGATGGACGGATTTTATCCAATCGTGGTTAGATCCTCCGGAGGTCCAGGTCCATTGCTCATTTCCATTTGCATCAGTTTTCATCAGCCAGAAATCAGAATGGCAAACTCCCCATGAATCCGTACTTCCTCCAATAATATAGCCGCCATCTAAGGTCTGCTGGATAGTGTTTGCCTTATAACGTAGCGTTCCTTTAAAGGTTTTGTTCCACTGCTCATCTCCTGCTGAATCGGTTTTTACAAGCTTAAAAAAAGACCCTTCCTGTGCCGAACGCGCACTTGATCCAATGATGAGGCCACCGTCTGAGGTCTGCTGGGTGGTGTATATATTTCCATTTCCAAAGGGCTTTTCCCATTCCATGGTTCCGTTCGCATAGATTTTTCCCATTGCGATAGAATAGTTATCCCACGATCCGGTCATCCTTATATAGCCATCATCAGAAGTCTGCTGGAAAAAATAAAATTGATCATTGCCCGTTTTTCGAAATGTTTTGTTCCATTGCTCCTCTCCTTTTGCGTTGGTTTTTACAAGCCAGACATCCTCAGGACATTCTCTGCACACTCGTGTACTTCCAACAAGGAGATAACCGTTATCAGAGGTCTGCTCGACAAACTCAGCACGCTCTATGCCAGCCCCTCCAAAGCTCCTGTTCCATTCCACTTCAGGCGGAGTTGCACCTGTGTACCCCATATTTGCACAGAGCAGTATTGCAGACAGGATTACCAATAACAATGCCTTTTTATTTTTCAAATTCATCATTCTTCCAATTAGCGTAATATATAAGTATGGGCATTTAAAGTTTTCTATTTATAGTCAACTTTAACAATCCAATGTGTTTACATTGGGATACTTCTTGAGAAGGCGGTCTAATTGTATCGAAAAGCTACATTATCTGGAAATTAAACTTTGAACTGTGCAAGATTTTGTACTGTGTCAATGGCGGTGTAAGAATCCCCAATTGTGGTGATCTAAAATTCCCCACCCTTCCAAAGGTTTACTTCTAGCATAAAATTAAACAGTAGATGGCAGCATTTGCTGGATTCAGAAATTGGAAGAAAGATTTAAAAGGAGTTTTAAGCTGAAGATAGTTAAATTTAAATATTATGAAGTCTACAGTAACCAGCCGTATACCTTATTGAATGGAGGCATTAAATATATGGTACAAATAGTGCAAAATAATTTTATTAAAAAATGTTGCAGTGTAGTATTACTATTACTAACACTTGGAACTGTACTCATGACGCTTGTCGCGCCCGTGTCTGCGGCAACCGTTGATGAAAATACTGACTCGATCATCAGCCTGCAGACAGCCCTGACATTTGTCTGGCTGCTGCTGTGTGGTGGGCTGGTCTTCCTGATGCACGCCGGTTTCTCGCTTGTTGAAGCCGGGCTCACCAGGACTAAGAACACAGCAAATATCCTCATGAAGAACCTGATGACGATCTGTCTCGGTGTTCTGATCTACTGGCTGGTGGGCTGGGCGATTATGTACGGAGATGACGTCGCAGGTCTTTTCGGATTCAGTCAGTTCTTCCTGAGCGGTGCTGATAACGCTCTCTGGAACTCATGGTTCTTCCAGATGGTCTTTGCAGCGACCGGTGCGACTATCGTATCAGGTGCCATGGCAGAGCG
>SWBY01001820.1_pt1 | contig 40964 bp, 32 predicted proteins | sample 4693071 | NCBI WGS metagenome assembly SWBY01 (sample SAMN10267273, study PRJNA491770) | bioreactor metagenome | isolation source: DHS bioreactor inoculated with marine methane seep sediment | place: Japan: Omine Ridge, Nankai Trough | collected 2006-05-06 | reverse complement strand
GATCCATTACTCAGCATAACCCAGTATTCATGCTTATTATCCCGATTATAAACATAGTCTAATTTACCATCCCCATTAACATCTGCCATCCACTGGCCTTTCCCGCTAAAACCAACATTGTTCTTACTGTTGCGAGAACCCCAGTTTTTATCGGTATCAAATCCTTTTCCATTACTCAGCATAACCCAGTATTCATGTTTATTATCCCGATTATAAACATAATCTGACTTGCCGTCCCCATTAACATCTGCCATCCACTGGCCTTTTCCGCTAAAACCAACATTGTTCTTGCTGTTGCGTGAACCCCAGTCTTTATCAGTATCAAATCCATCTTTCCCATTACTTAACATAACCCAATATTCATGCTTATTATCCCGATTATATACATAGTCTGCGTTACCGTCCCCATTGACATCTGCCATCCACTGGCCTTTTCCACCAAAACCAACATTGTTCTTACTGTTGCGTGAGCCCCAGTCTGCATCAGTCTTATATCCTTTTGCAATAGAAAGTGCTATTGGTTGAGCATTTTTCATATTATCAATCCAAGTAGTATAAAAATCCGACCTATCCTCATCGAAATATTTTGCAGAAACATAGTTAAATTGATCTTTCAATTGATTATCAATATTACTTGTGCTTGAACTTGAAGCGCTCGAACTATAATTCATCTCAAGGGATACACCACATGCGAATAAAAGAGGTGGACTTTGATTATCAGTAATTCCACCTGAACTATAATAGTTTGATAACTGATTCAAATCATTATTTAACTCATCAAATGTGGGAAAATCATAAGTCCCCGCATCACTATCAATATGAATAGAAGGATCTGTTTTACTTGTTGTGTAGGAATTCTTAGCTGTAGTAAAATCGTTGAATGAAAAACCGCCAGTTTTAGTGGACCAATAATCCATAATCATTGACATTGCTGTCGCGACACAACCCGTAACACTTCTCTTTTTGGTTTCAGGGTCTATAGGACAATCCTTATTGTATGGGTCTCCTTGCTTCCACGTAGTTTGCACCCACCCTCCAGTTGAACTAGAAGATGGCCAGGTTTGAGTTGAACCAGAACTTGAAGTAAGTTCTTCCTCTTCCTCGCTAAATAAGTCCCACAAAGCCATATTATTATTAACATTTTCCTGTTTCATAAGAGGTATGTACCTAATTCTATCAAAAAGATCCTGCCTGAGAAGACTTAATAACATATTTTCAGGATCTTCTTTAAATGGAAATTCTGTTCGAAATGAATACGCAATGATAGGTCGCAAATTTTTATTACCGGATACAACAATGAATCCTTTCGGGTTTAACTCCACAACATGTCCTAGAACTTGAGAATTATCAGGATGCACCAATTCCGATACTTTTTTAACAGTTACCTCTATACCTTCCAAAGCATCGATTTTACTTAATACATCTTTTTTAGAAATCATCACAAAAGATTCTGCGATTTTTTTTGTCATTTCCGAGTTTATATTTTTACTTTCAGAATTTTGCCTAATTCCAATGCCGCAATTTGATATAAACATTAATACAAACATTGTCAGGACACAATAAAACAATTTCCTACTACTTTTCATCTAGATCTCCTTTCATTAAAATCTTTACCAGACGCTGTATATAAATACATTGAAATAAAATATACGCGATCATAAATGGGGTTATTGATTTTGTAATCGGTGTCATTTTTAGTTTTTAAGATTCGAGTACTTTATCTTTCAGTAAGTTCATCAAAAATTATTGCAGCATTAAATGCTCCCAGGGCTGAAGCCTGATTTGGAACTGAAGCTATTTCTTTAAATTTTGGCATATTTGTCGATCCACTCCAATAAAAATCGAATTGGTTATCGTTTAGTTTTGCCTTGTTCCAAATTGATTCAACGTTTAATTTGATAAAATTCTCATAGTACTTCAATGTATCATATTCTGGTGCATTTACATCTACCAGATCTTTATAGGCTACCAAACCTTGAGTTCGAGATTTTACATCAATTAATGTCACATCATCAAGTGTTCTCAAATATCTGTACATATCTCCCAGGTAACGCATAAATATACCTTTGAAAGTTCTTGCATCATCATTCTGATTGCCTAGTGGTTCCATAGGTTCCTGTAAAACACCATTACTATAACACATTGAATAAATTACAGTTTGAGCAATAGCTTGAGCAAGTGCCAGCAAATCATTTTTATTATCAATTCCGAGATCTGTAGCTGGAATATCTGATTTGTGCAATTCTACCAAAGCTCCAAGTATTACGCCTTGATTATATGTGTCACCCGGTTTTTGATCATTAAGACAATAGGGCAGATGCTGTAAACCGCTATTGATAAGATTAACCCGGTTAATCATTGTTGAATCTTTAAACCACTTCCATGCATTGTGTTTATCGGAATCTGTAAACCATGATTTATATTTGTCTTGTTTTGTATTATTATATAACCGTACAGCAATGAGAAGGAATAATTCATTCTGGATCGCAGCTTTATATTGATCCTCAACGAGTTTCCATTCACCCTTCCCATGAATACCATCTTGTGTATGAACAACAGATTTGTTATCAAGTCCTTTTGTCCACCAGATGCCTCCGTCACATGTACCAGTTTCCCAACCTCCAGTCATATCTTCAAAAACTTCAGCTGCAGCGTTTAGGAATTTTACGTCATTACACATATCGTGAACTTTCAACCATAATAAAGCGAACCAACCTTCATCATCATAGTAGCCTGTGTGCTGATCTTTATAGCCACTAATATAACCTGGTTTATTTCCATCCTTGCTATGTAGGCCTAATGAACTATATGCATTCTCAAATGTAGGATCTACTAAATCAAGATAGTCAGTGGATTCGGAAAGAGCCATATAATCAATTATTCCTTCAAAACTTATGGCTGTTTGCCAAGTATATTTTTCTTTAGTTTCTGGATTAACATATACATATACATTGATTCCAAATTTGTTAACAGTTTCAAAAAAACACTGCATCCCTTCTGCAGCAGCTTTAGCCATGTCATAATAAATTCCATTCTTACTCATTACTCCTCCTTTTTTTTATAAACATGATATTTCAAAGTTATAATATCAATGTTCTATTATTGATAAATTAGTTACTAAGAGCTTCTATTAAAGGCGTGAAGTATGATAGTTCCATATCTGTATAAAATAAATCATCATTACAATCTATCAATTCTAATCTTACAATATTGTCATCTATAACCTTATATTTAACAAGATCAAAGTCATTCCCATCCCTATCAAAAAAGATCATAGTTTTTCTTTTATTTTGCTTCATATTGGTAGTATCATAGAATAAATTACCATTATGTATTGGTTTCAATTTTAAACATTTATATCTATTTTTAAATAGTAGATCTCCTGTACTGCTATAAATCCTATTAATATAAAATTCTGAAGAGTAGTGAGTTATTGCTACCGATGATCCATTCTCAGCAATGCTACAACTTATTGAATATCCTTTATCAGGGATTTTTATTCCCCATACTTTGTCTCCATTTGAATTGAAATAATTTATATAATAAGTTGTTTCGTATTTAGATGCAATTATAATATCATCAGTGAATTCAGCTATATCATATTCAACACAATAACCTTCATATTGAGTATTTATGTTCAATCTATTGGTTAGGATTTCATTCACTTCTGACTCAACTTCAGTAAACTCTTCAAGATCAGTATCATCAGTCAGAAGTGTGTATATAAGTATAGATAAGAGTAGAATAAATATCAATTTTTTCATAATTCCATCCTTTCATATCCTGTATTTCACAGTTTATAGATTTCTGAACATAGCAATACTTCTATATACATATCCCTAAAAAATTGAAAATGTGACGCCACCACCTGATATTTTTTATTTTTTTTAAATATATCTGATTTATTACTTACACAGAATCTTGATTATCCAGTAAATCAATAACTAATTCCTCACATCTTTTCTTAAGCCACTTCTCTAAACCTTCACCAACTCCATTTGGATTTGAGAGCCATCGAAAAACATCGTCGAAAAGGATTATGATAACAAATAGTTATCATGCATCCAGAATATTAATACTCAATAACTACTAATTTTCATCACGATAATATTAAAATGTGTAATTGATTAAATAAGTCATGACAAAAATTTCTTATACATTCAAAATCCTTATAATAAATAACTAATTATTTAATACCTATCCCTTATAGTAACCTAAACATCTGTAAATACCAAATTTCTAACCAAACATAGTACTTCAATAGATTTAATGATGGAATGTTATTTGCATATTGAATTGAACGAATAAAGAATAAGGAAGGATATATGAAACGAAGATTACTTTTTATTTTGTTAATGTTATCAATGCTTCAACTTTCATCGGAGTGGATTGATGTTGAAGAAAATCGAGGAGCAGAACTTTTTGAACACACTTCCTACGGCAAAGAATTGACGGAAGTACACTTTTCATTACCTGGCTATGAAATAGAGCCGGTGATCGAAAATGGTGAAACATATCAAAAGATAACCTATTGGAACGAAGGTGAGATCTTGGAAGTCGGTAAACCTGACCTGCCATGTTTCACACGTTTAATTGCCATACCAAATGAAGGAAATCCGGTTTTTGAAATCGTGAATTACTACGAAGAGACAATCTCTAATATAGTACTATATCCTCAGCAGGAACTGCAAAGTGAAAGCCGACCGAATAGAACTGGTTTCACGATTGATGAATCATTTTACACTAGTGGTAACATATTCCCTCAGGAAAAAATCCAAATAGGAAGTCCAGCAGTAATACGTGGTTTACGAGTTGTAAATCTTACGATTAATCCATTTCGCTACGATCCCCGAAACCAAGAATTAACAATCATTAAAAACATTGATGTGATCGTACGCACAGAAGGTAACGGAGGAGAAAATACACTACGTAAAGAGATGAAACTTTCACTGGCTTTTGAACCGCTGTATGAAGCTTCGGTTTTGAATTACGAATCCACCCTTTCCAGGGAAGATGATTTTCAGGATCCCAGCTATCTCTTTATACGCACAAATCAAACTAATATTGATGATGAAATTGCAACTCTCACAGAATGGAAACATCAGAAAGGTTTTGATGTAGCTGTGCACAGCGTGAATAGCGGCACCAGTTCTTCTACTATCAAATCTTATATTCAAACTGCTTACGATACCTGGCCCAATCCACCTGAATATGTCTGCCTGGTGGGAGATGCGGAAGGAAACTTCAATATTCCAACCGGTGATGGAGACCAATTTTATGCTCGATTAGATGGAACCGATATCCTGGCAGATGTTTATATGGGAAGGCTTTCTTTTAATACAGAATTCGAATTACAAACGATAGTTTCCAAAATTTATAATTATGAAAGAGAACCATACATGGATCAAACAGATTGGTACAGCCACAGCTTACTTGTCGGAGATCCATCTTTTTCGGGTACTTCAGTAATTGATACAAAACAACATATTAAAGAAATGATGCTTGTACATGATCCTGAATATACATTTGATGAGTATTATTTTGGTGGCTGTTCAGCTCAGATGAGCAGCAGTATAAATTCCGGGATCAGTTATATGAATTATCGTGGTTACTTGGGAATGAGCGGATTTGGTAATGATAATATCTCTGCTTTAAATAACGGATTTATGCTGCCTGTTGCTGTGATACCAACTTGCGCAACGGGATCATTTGCCGGTGGAACTGCCATAAGCGAAATGTTTTTAAAAGCTGGTACTCCAAGTCAACCGAAAGGAGCAATAGCTTCGTATGGAACAGCTACTATTTCTACTCATACGTGTTTCAATAACTGTATTGATGCCGGAACTTATTACGGAATTTTTGCTGATAATATTTACAACATGGGCGGTGCCCTGACACGTGGAAAACTTAACCTTTATATGAATTATCCGAATCAGCCGGGATATGTGAATGACTTTTCTAATTGGAACAACTTAATGGGTGATCCTGGTATGGAACTTTGGACAGGTATTCCACAACCACTCACAGTTGTTTATAATAGTCAAATCTCTCTGGGTGCGAATACTATGCTGGTAAATGTCCAGGATAATTCTGGTCAACCTATTGAGAATGCCTGGGTTACAGCCTTGCTGGGAGATGATGACATCTTTTCAACCGGTTGGACCGATACAAGTGGAAATATAGTTTTAGAGATAAATGCAGAAGTTGCCGGAACAGCTCACTTAACTGTAACAAAACACGACTACATTCCTCATCTCGGTAGTTTTGACGTAGGACAAGCTGATAGATTTGTGAATGTTTTTGAATATGATATTGATGACGATAATTTGGGTGATTCTTCTGGAAATGATGACGGAATTATCAATCCTGGTGAAATGATAGAATTCAATATCAGCCTGAAGAACTTTGGAACATCCACTGCCAATGGTGTAACAGCCACAATCAGTTCAACAGATGATTATATTACCATAACGGACAATACAGAGAACTATGGTAATATAGCGGCCAATTCAGCAGTTTTTTGTGCCGAAGATTATGATTTTTCTGTTAATACAGATGTTCTGGGTGGCATGGAAATTCATCTTCAGATTGATATCTCTGATAATATGGGTAACAACTGGACAGATTTTTTGATTCTACCGATCGAAGGAGCAAATCTTATCGTTAGCGACCATTCCTTTCCGAATGACCCTAATGGTATAATTGAACCTGGAGAGACAGCTGAACTGATGCTGACTCTGCAGAATGCAGGAACCGTGACAGCTAACACAGTTTATGGACAATTACTCGTGGATGCTAACTGGTTTACATTGAATGATGATGAAGGATATTTTGGAGATCTTACAGGTGGCGGACAAGGAAATAACAATGCAAATAGATTTGAAATAACAGCTGCAACACAGATAATTCCAGGCAGTCAGTTCAATATGGAAGTACAATTATACAATGCTGATGGCTACGATAGCACTGTTTATTTCACGATCACGGTGGGTGATGCCACTCTCACTGATCCCTTAGGACCGGATGCGTATGGTTATTATTGTTATGATGATGGTGATACCGATTACTATAATGTTCCGGTTTATGATTGGATCGAGATCAACAGCATTGGTACGAACCTCAATCTGAATGATCCAGGTGAAACCGGGGATATTGAAGAAGTTGAAGATATTCCGATAAGTTTTGTGTTCTACGGAATTGAATATGACGATATTACAGTATGTTCCAACGGTTGGGTCGCTCCCGGCATATTGGGTAATACATCCTTCATGAACTGGCAGATTCCGGGACCATTGGGTCCAAGTCCACAGATTGCAGTATTCTGGGATGATCTTGAAACTGCCCAGGGAGATGTGTACTATTTTTTCGATTCAGCTCAGAATTACATTGTGATCGAGTGGGATGATATGCGTAATGAATACAATAACTCTTATGAAGAAACTTTTCAGTTGATAATTTACGATTCCAATTATTATCCCACTGCAACTGGTGACAGTGAGATGAAATTTCAGTATAAAGTATTTAATAATGTTGATGTGGGAAGTTATCCTTCCCAACATGGACAATACAGTACAATTGGCCTGAAAGATCATACAGGAACACAGGGTTTGGAATATACATTCAACAACAACTACCCGGCTCAGGCTAAAGTGATTACAAATGAAACTGCGCTTCTCTACACTGGTTCTGCTATCCAATTTGAAGAACCGTATCTCGTTTTGGGTGGCGTAACCTTGGATGATGCTAATGGCAATGGTTTGGCAGATTATGGTGAAATTATTAATCTTGATATCATGCTGAACAATCTTGGTGAACAAGCTGCTACTGGTGTTTCAGGAATTATTTCTACGACAGATACAAATGTAACGATTACCCAGAACACATCCGATTTTGCGGATGTGCAGGGTAGTGGTTCTAGTACAAATACTCCACCGTTTACGATTGAAGTGAATGAAGATTGTCCGGATGGACATGTAGTTCCATTCACGATAAATGTGACATGCGATCAAAGCCCTTGGGAATTGTACTTCACGATCGAGCTTAATGCTCCGATCATAGAATTCAACTCAATTTTTGTAGATGATGGTGATAATAATATTCTTGATCCCGGAGAAACGGCAGACATTTTTGTTTCTTTTGAAAATACCGGAGGTGCAGAAGCCTATAATATTGAAACGGTAATTTCAGAATCAGATCAGTATATCACTCTCAATTCAACTACATATAGTTTTAACGTTATTACAAGCGGCAGTATTTGTACTGCTGAATATAATGTTACTGCAGAAGATAGTGCTCCGATAGGGCATGTAGCAGATATTAGTTGGAATTTCAGTGGTGACTATAATTATTCTTCCAATGGAATTTTCCCAATAGTAATATCACAAATACCGGTTTTGTTGGATGAGGATTTCAGCGTTACGTTTCCTCCTGATGGCTGGTTAATCACAGGTGGAAGCAATTGGCATCAATCCTGGGATAACATGGCTGGGGGAACTGCACCGGAAGCTCAATTTACATGGGAATTTAACAATAGAACAACTGAAAGACTTATTTGTCCTACCATGAATACTGCTGGAAATTCATCTCTTGATCTTACTTTTATGCATGTAATAGAAGGTTGGGAGGGTTACACTTTAAAGGTGCAAACCAGCAGTGATGGTTCTACCTGGAACGACGCCTGGTCAATTGCCCCAAGTTCAATCCCATCCGAAGAAGTCAGCATTACAATCGATACTTCCGATGTTGGTTCTGCAAATTTCCAGCTGGCCTTTGTCTTTGAAGGTGATATCTGGGGTATCTGGCATTGGAGTATAGATGATGTTCACCTGGAAGGTGGACAGATAGTCCAACTTGGTTTTATCGAAGGTACTGTGTCACTAAGTGGAAGTACAGGAAACGTAGATGATGCTGTGATCACTGCTGGTGAATATGTAACATCACCTAATGCATCCGGATTTTACAACATTCCAATTCCGGAAGGTACTTATGATATGACCGTTGAACTGGTTGGATATGAAACAATTACTCAGGAGGACATTTCTGTTACAGCCAATCAGACTACAATTGTAGATTTCGATCTCATACAGACAGGTTCTGATGATATCATAATTCCAGAAGATACTGCATTACTGGGTAATTATCCTAATCCTTTCAATCCAAGAACAACAATTAAATTTGCTTTGAAAGAAAATAGTCAAGTCAACCTGGAAATTTACAATGTAAAAGGGCAGAAAGTAAAAACTTTAGTAAACAACAAAATGGATGCCGGTATACATCAGGCTGTTTGGAATGGACTGGATAATATGGGGAAGCACGTTTCCAGCGGCATCTATTTTTATAAATTGCATACACAAGACTTCACCAGTATGGATCGAATGATCTTACTAAAGTAATCAAAGGCATTAATAACATAAAGTCGGTAGGCAACTACCGACTTTTTTTGCTTACATAGCATTCTCAATTTGATGAGAATCGTGAAAATTATATTCTCATCTTATTCTGAAGCCTAATAAGCTTGTAAAGACATAATTGAAGCTGTTGTACTCAATATTATAGAAGAATTGAGTAATCAATAAATTATCATATTCTCATTGAAATGATAATATTTTCGCAATAATTATCAATTTCTCGCATTATATGATAATACATTTCGCAGTTATCTCAATGCTTTGATCGGGACTTCAAAATCTGCTATTAATACGCTTTTTTCATAACTCGGAAACGCTAAATCCGCTGTTCATGCACGTTACCTCAACTTGGTACAGCAGAAATCCGCTGTTTATGCACTTCTACACAGTTCAAATGGGAAAACCCGATTTTTATCGGGAATTATTCCCACAGCCCAGAAACACCATTTTTCAATGTAAAATTCACGAATTCAAAATCTGACCAAAACATGTAAATGAAGAACTGTTGGCACTTTTCACGATGTACACAAAAAAAAATGAAGAACTGTTGGCACTTTTTACAAAGCACAAAAAATGAAGATCCTGTGGCACAAAAGTCCCAATGTTTCCCGGTTATTCCCAAACCTTCCCATTTGAATCGAAATCGTGTAAGTGTATATTATATTAACGAATAAGTTGTAATTTATCCAGTGAAGTCATAATGAAAAACCACTTGACCCCCCATACTGAGTGCCTGAGGAAGTGGAAAAGCGAGTAAGCGGGAAAGGAATAATATGGGATGCAAACCCTTAACATAAAATAAATTGCCTTGACTTATTTTTCTGAAATAAATTTTATCTGATCTGGTTTTGATGAAGTAATACAACACGAGGGTAAGATGAATTTAACAAATTGCACAAATAGTGGTCAGCAAATTGCTGAGTTCACGGTTGCTGCTGTGAAGTAGGTGGAGGGGTAGTGATTGAGAAAATAATTGTTTTAGGTGTTAGTATAACATTATTAAGTATTCTACTATTTAATTATTTTCAGAACAAAACAACCCTTTCAGCAATTGTCTTTCTTGTTTCTTTGTTAGGTTTTCTGTCGTTCTATCTTTTACGATTCAATCATTTTAACAGAAATATGATGAGTGACAAAAGTATTGTAATCCAAATATTGACTTTTTTTATAACATGCATTTTGGCAGTAAGTGCTGTTTACTCAGCTCATATAAGTAATAAAATTTCAAAACTTAATTCAGATGATTACAGAAACAGAATGAAAGTACAGATTTTTTCAAGAATATTTGAAATACCAAAGATTGAAGATCGTTTTAAAGTTAAAATGTTGGTTAGAAATAATAGTAATACTGACACAAATATTGAAAATATTGATGTTGTTGTTATTGATTTCATAAAGTATTTGGATAATGAAATGATCGATTCTTTAAAGGCTGTTCAAATAGAATTCGAAAAATTATATTTACCTTCAAAAGGTGAAACAACCTATAGTTTTAATTTCCATGAGAAAGAATTAATCAAACTCACAAATCATTCTATTGCTTTTCTCACCGCTATTCGATATACTGATTATAATAATGAATTAAGGGTTCATAAAATGATTCTTAAAGCTAATGATAAATTTGATAAAACAAATTTAGGTGTTTATAGATCATGGATTGAAGATTATAGTAATTAGTATCTAGCCGAAACGCTCATTTGAGTGTCACCAGGAAATTGCCTACCTGGTCTGATGATGGCAGATTGGGAAGAATAAATCAGATAGAAGAAAGGATTGACGAAAAGTAGTTTTAGTATTGAGTTCAAAAAAACCTATATCCGCGTAACACACTATGACAAAGACTCTTATGCCACATCTCTTAATATGTAGAAAGATATAGTAGCTGCATGTAACAAATAAATTAGTACTCTTGACGAAAAAACAAATCAAATAGAATTGATATGACAATTGAATTATTTAAGTGAGGTAGCTGGTGAGTGAAAGAAATCCGAATGAGATGATCAGTGAATTAATTGATAAAAGTACTGCTTGTGTACACAGTGATACTGAAAAGAGTATTTGTTTTGCCCAAGAAGCACTACAAGTTTCAGAAACATCTGACAATCAAATCGGAATTGCAATTTCTCTTCTAAATATTGGACTCGGGAATTATTATAAAAGTAATTACTCAGAAACACTTAGATGTTATACTAAATCTTTGAAACTTCTACGAAAGAGTGATTTCTACGGTGGATTAAGCCTGTTACTCAATAACCTTGGTGCTCTTCAAAGAAAAATCTATAATTATGAAAAAGCATTAGAATATTACTTTGAAGCTATTGAGATTGATCTTAAGATTAATCAAAAAAGCAATCTTGTGCTAACCTATTCAAATGTTGCCAATATATATATAGAAACCGGTAATAAACCGGCTGCTTTGGAATATAACAATAAAGCACTGAACCTAGCAGAAGAGATCGGGTCACTATATGGAATGGGAGCGGCCTACTCCAATATTGGTAATGTGCATTTATCAAACGAAGATTATACGTCTGCATTGGAATGCTATGAAAAAAGCAAGGATTTGTGTGTTCAAGCTCAAAAGCATGATATTTTAATTTCGGTTTACTCTTCGATTTCCAAAATATGCCTGAAAAACAAAGATTTTGAGGAAGCGGCAAGTTTGCTGAAAAAAGCTAAAGTGCTGGCGAAAAGAATGCAAAGTAAAGGGAAAGAGCTTCAGGTAAATATTCGGATAGCTGTGCTGGATATTGCTTTGAAGGATTATGACAAAGCAGAGAATCTGTTATTGAACTTAATTTCTGATGCAGAACAAATTGAGGAGAAAAGTGAAGAACAATTGATCTATTTTGAATTGTATCAGCTTTATGAAAAAACTCAGAAATTTGAGCTCGCTCTGCAATACTTAGTCAAATATCATGCTGTAAAATCGGAAATAGATGAAAAGAAGAATTCGGATAAATTACAGTATCTTCAAACAAGATTTGAAGTTGAAACCAAAGAACGCGAGCTGGAGTTGATCAAACAAAAAAATGCTGAGTTGGAAGAAAAAGTGGCTGCCGGAATTGCCAACTGGAAAGAGCAGCATCAGCTTCTCATTCAGAAATCAAAGCTGGAATCTCTGGGAAGGCTGGCAGCTGGAATTGCTCATGAGATCAACCAGCCACTGCAGGGAATATCATTGGGTTTAGAAAATATCCGAACGAAGATCCAACTGGGAAAACTTTCTGATGAATATATGAACAAAAAAACTCATAACTTCTCCGAAAACGTTTTCAGGATCAAAAAGCTCATCGAACATATCCGCATTTTCTCACGCGAGCAAACTTCGATGGACATCGATATCTTCGATGTAAATGAAATGATCCGCAAAGCACTTTCTGTACTCAGCATCCAATTTAAAAAACATAATATTGCTTTAAAGATCGACCTGTACTCAAGTGAACTTCTTTCTTTTGGTAATAAATACAGACTCGAACAGGTAATGTTCAATCTGCTCTCCAATGCTAGGGATGCGGTCGAGTCTGATAGCAATAATAACGAAAAGAAAGTTTCAATTTCATCTATCCCGACTGCGAAAAAAGTGATCATAAAAGTTCGCGATAACGGCATTGGAATAACAGCAGAAAACCTGGAAAATATATTCAATCCCTTTTTTACCACCAAGGAACCGGAAAAGGGAACCGGTCTGGGATTGTCGATTGCTTATGGTATTATCCAGGAGATGAAGGGTGAAATCAGGATCAAAAGCGCAGTAGGAATATTTACGGAAATTACTATTACATTGCCGTTGGCAGGAGATATAAATGAATAATAATCTCAGCATTTTAATCGTTGATGATGAGCAATACATTCTGGACGAGTTATCAGAATCTTTAACCGATCGCAGCTTTATCGTGCAAACTGCAGATAGACCATCCAAAGCTTTTAATATCTTGAAAAAGGATGAAATCGATATTGTTATTTTGGATATAAATCTGCCGGAAATGGACGGACTGCAGGTCCTGAAGAAAATGAAACAGGATTTCAGCGGTATCGAAGTAATCATGATTACTGCTCAAAGTGAGATCAATTATGTGCTCACTGCCATGCGGGAAGGAGCAGCTGATTTCTTCCTGAAACCTTTTTTGATCACCGATGTTCTGCTGGCGATCCAGAAAACGGAAAGATACAAGAAGTTGAATCAAAAGTTGAATCAGACGATTTTAACCAATCAGGCTTTAACTAAAGAAATACGTGAAAATACAAAAATTGTGGGCAACAGCCAGGCAATTGTTCAAGTTTTTTCTTTAATGAACGATGTGTCGAAATATCCTGAAACCAATGTACTGGTTACCGGAGAAAGCGGTACCGGCAAAGAACTGGTGGCAAGAGGAATTCATAACCTCAGCAGCAAACAAATTGAAATATGTTTTGCTGTGAATTGTGCAGCAATTCCCGAACATCTTTTCGAAAGTGAACTATTCGGTCATGAGAAAGGTGCTTTCACAGGCGCTGTGAATTCTAAGATCGGCTGCTTCGAACTTACCAGGAAGGGAACTCTCATTCTGGACGAAATAACTGAAATGCCCTTGAATCTACAAGCCAAATTGCTGCGGGTTCTGGAAGAAAGAACAGTGGCCAGGATCGGCTCACATCACCAGATTAAACTTGATTCACGCATTATTGCTACTTCAAATCGAAATGTAATGAAATTGATTGAAGAGAACAAATTTCGGGAAGATTTGTATCATAGATTAAATACGTTCCAAATTGAAATTCCTCCACTGCGCGATAGAACCGGAGATATTGCTCTACTTATAGATTTCATGAATAAAACTATAAGCTATAAATTGAAAAAGCATCCGGTTCAAATCGATAAATCTGTTTACGAGTTACTGGATAATTATTCGTTTCCTGGTAATGTACGGGAATTGAAAAACATCTTGGAAAGAGCTTTGATCCTCTGTAAAATGGATATTCTTATCGAGAATGATTTTTCTTTCATGAACCAGAACTCCCCAAAAAACTCTTCCGAATTTCAGGATTTCGATCTTCAGTCAAATGAAAAAAAAGTAATTCTATTAGCTTTGGAAAGATGTAGTGGAAATAGACTAAAAGCAGCAAAGCTCTTAAATATAACCTGGCAAACTCTGGATCGGCGTTTAAAAAAACATAAAATCGTTATCGAAAGTAATTCCACTATCCAATAACGGATAGACTATCCGAAATTAATTTGGATTAGGAAACCTTGAGAAAGGTTTTCGAACTTCTTGCCTTAACATGACCTTCGTAATGGTTGAAAATATTATTCAAACTGTACTTGATTTAATCACTTAGCTTCTTCCAAGATTTCTGTTATGAATTAAGTTGATAACAGGAATGACCGCTGAATAACACTTATCTTACCAATTGAAACCAGCATTCAAACAAATTAAATTATCCATTTTCGGATAAATCCATTTCTCTGTATAGTCATAATATCACATAACTCATTTATGAATATGCAATTAACGAACTGGCGCAACTAATGCAATTTCAACTTTCAGTGAGGAAAAATTGAAAGTATTAATTTATAGCCAGGACAGCTTGATCGTGGATGATATATTGGAAAGACAGAAGATATCTCCTGAAGATGCTATATTAGTATCTTCCCATCAGCAAGCCATAGAAGCTTTCAACAATAACACTTATTCCGGTGTTATTTTGAATATTACATCTATATCCGATTTGAAATTGATCAAATTCATAAACCAGCATGATCCAAATTTAAAAGTTCATCTTTATGGTGATAACCTTCTGAATGAACTGATCCCGATTATAAAAAATAGTAATGTAAAAATGTTATAGAATATTGGAGGAAAAGTGAATAAATCATTAAAATTTGTAATTTTTGCTATCATAATAACCATAGCGATAAAAATGCAAGCAAGAGATTTTGAGCTCAGAACAGAATATTTCAATTATATTGATGTTGGAGAACTCTCTAAACCATCCATAACTGATCTTGATGGAAATGGTTTACTGGTTTTAATTATTGGTGAGAGTGAGGGGAAACTAAGACATTACAAGGTCGGATTCAGAATTGCTTTCAGTTTCAATGTGGAAATATGAAAGTTTTAATTGTCATAAAGACAAAGTAATATAATAAAAATTAAGGAGAAATTTTGAAAAATACAGTTAAAATCTTGTATGTATTGTTAATGTTTTTTATTCTTTCAATACCAATTATTGCAGAAGAATTTACTCTCGTAACATTGAATCTATCAGGAGTAAGTAGCTCCTATGGAAAGCTCAGTACCTCAGATCTTGATAATGATGGATTGATAGAATTATTGGTTGGTTATCAGGGGGGTATTTATGTAGATTTATATGAGCAATCAAGCTATTCTTCTCTTCATTTTATCGAAAATCACGACTGGTATCTTGAAGTGTATCCTGATGATAATGCTAATCAAACAGTTACAGATATTGATGGGGATGGACTGCTTGATATCATTGTAACTTATCGGATAAGTCCTAATTCAAAAATGTATAGATACGAACAAGTTTCTGAAAATTCTTTTGATATTATTGAGATTACAGATAGTTTCGCAAATATTAACATTGACTATTCTCCAAATTTATCTCCTTTTTTTTTTGATATTGATAATGATAACAAATTAGATTTGCTACTTGGTCATAATAACGGACAAATCTATCATTATGAACAAAACTCAGTTAATTCACCAGACTTCACATTTGTTACATCAAATTTTAGTAATATTGATGTTGGAAGAAATGCAGATTTGGAAATTCTTGATTATAACAAAGATGGATTGTTAGATATGTTTATAGGGAACTTGAATGGTTTTATTGCTCATTATGTTCAGGACTCTCAGAACTCATATACATTCAATTTAGTTAATTCTACTTACATTTATATCAATGCAGGAGAAGCATCACCAAGCTTTACCGACCTTGATAATGATAATTATCCGGATTTATTGATTGGAAATCATACGAATAATACTCAGCACTGGGAGATAAGAGCAAGTTCATCAACGAATCAAGTTACATCAATTGGTGCTACGTCTGCTATATGTGGAGTTAATGTTGGAGGCAGTACAGCGTTGAATTATACCGCATGTGGGGTATGCTGGAACACATCTTCTAATCCTACGATTAGTGATTTTACGACCAACGATGGAACTACTCAAGGGAATTTTAGTTCAACAATGACAGATTTATATCCCGGGCAAACATATTACGTAAGAGGATATGCAACAGATCAGTATAATACAACGTATGGTGATCAAAAAACATTTATTACATTTACACCAACTGTCATAACTACGGAAATTTCGAATGTTACTGAGACTTCTGCAATTAGTGGTGGTTTCGACATAGATAGCGGAGGAAGTACAATAACAAGTAAGGGTGTTTGCTGGGCTACTACACAAAATCCTACTATATCAGATAGCCACACTTCAGATGGGTCAGGATTGAATGATTTCTCTTCAACTATTACGGATTTGACAGAAGGTACAATGTATTTTGTCCGTTCTTTTATCACCTATCCACAAAGTATAAATTATGGGAATCAAATTAGTTTTACAACCTATAAAAAACCATCAGTTACAACAAGTGACGTTACCAGTGTTAGTTATGCTTCCAGTCAAGGAAGTGGAGAAGTTACCGAAAGTGGAATTCCGGAATTTACTTCGAAAGGATTTTGCTGGAGTACTTCACCCAATGCTTCAATAAGCGATTATTCTGTAGAAGATAATTCGGTTGCAGGTGATATTAATATTGAGTTAAGTGGACTTTCAGCCGGAGTATTGTATTATGCTCGAGCATATGCTACCAATGTAGCTGGCACAGCTTATGGTGAAGAATTGTCATTTATTACAAGCAGTTCATCAGTTGCTTTTTATTCAGGTTATTCACTGGAATTTGATGGAAATGATGAGCATTTGATTGTAGGAAATGACCCAACGCTGCCACTTGGGAATGAAGTAACGATTGAAGCATGGATCAAGCCTATAGATCTTTCGACACGTCAGGGAATATTCTCTACTAGAGCAAATAATGATGCTGGATCTTTTCAGGTGGAAGTTGGTCCTGGAACTGGAAGCAATAGATTACTTGTTTCTGGTGTAGGTACATGGGTTGCACAATCAGAAGATAATGCTCTTTTGGAAAATGAATGGAATCATATTGCATATACACGCTCGGGAACAGGTTCTGGAACTCACAAACTATATGTGAATGGAATTGAACAAACCTTATTATCTGATGCAAATTATACTTTTATTGATAATTCCGAAGACTTCCTAATTGCCTCAGGAACAAATGGAGGGCAGTTATTCGAAGGTGTTATCGAGGAATTAAAGATCTGGAATACTACAAGAACAGGGTCAGAAATCCGAGAATATATGCATGTGCCACTAGATGGAGATGAAACAGGATTGATTTCTTACATCCAATGTAATCAAGGTTATGGACAAATTGCTCCATCATCTTTGAAAGGTCATGGTGGATTTTTACAAAATATGAATGATACGAATTGGAAACTTTCAGCTATACCTTTCTTTATGGGAGAAACAAATTCACAAACCGAATCCAATGGTTTGGTTGAATTTACTGATACCAGAGTTTCAATGAATTTCTCGGCACATAATAACGCAGAAATTACTGTATCATATTTAGGCAACTCTCCTAATGTACAACCCAATAATTCTGATACAATATTCAATGCTAGATATTGGGTGATAAATAGATCCGAAAATAGCCCATTCGAAGCTGATCTCACATTTACGGTAACTTCAGGTTTACCAAATGGATTGGAGTCTAAGCCTGAAATGGTGAAATTATATACCAGAGAAACATATTCTGATAGTGATTGGATACTTCTTGCTGAAGCTAGTGCAGTAAATGCAGCTCAAAATCAAGCTACATTCAGTAATATTACAGAGTTTAGCCAGTTTTATATTGGAATTGAATCACCTAAAGTTACGTTAGTGAAAACTCCTGATGAATTTATCTATGTTGATGATGCATTAGATTATACAAATTTTGGTAGCAATTCCCAGTATGTATTTGAAGATATTAATAGTAATGGATTACTGGATTTATTGGTTGGTACTTATGATGGAAAGATTAAACATTTTGAGCAGGATAATGTAGATCCGTCCAATTTTAATATAATTACAAATGATTTTAACGTAATCTATGTAATTGAGAATGCTGATCCAACGTTAACTGATATTGATAATGATGGTCTTCTGGATTTAGTTATTGGTAATTCCCTTGGTTCTCTTGTTCATTATGAACAATCTTCTCTAAATTCATTTACTTTCTTGCAAATTTCCGGTGCAATTAGTACAATTTCGGTAAATTCATATGCATCACCAAATTTCACTGATCTGGAAAACGATGGATTGCTTGATCTTCTTATTGGAACTGGATCAGGCTCAATAGTAAGATATGAACAGATGACACTGAATTCCTCATCTTTTGCGTTGGTTTCAAGCAATTTCAACTCAATAAGCACAGTTTCCAATGCAAAACCGGAAGTTACGGATTTTGATTCTGACGGAATACTTGATCTTGTTATAGGAAAACCCGATGGGACATTGTCATATTACAAACAAAATTCACAAAGTTCAACTTCATTTACATTGATTACTGAAAAATTTTCACAAATAGATGAATCATTGGGAGTCGCACCAAGTTTTTGGGACTTGGATAATGATCTTTTACTTGATATGATTGTTACTCAAACAGATGGTGCAAATTTTCATTATGAACAGGATGAAATTTCTGAAATTGATTTTGGTGAAATTTTTGTAGGAGATTCTGAATTAGAAAGTTATCTGGTTAGAGCTGAAAATCTGATTTCCGATCTACAGGTTTCAGTGTCCTTTTCTGAAGAGTTCTATGTTTCGATTGCAGAAGAATCCGGATTTGTAAACGATTTAGCACTCAGCCCAACAAATGGTATTTTAAATCAAACAGTGTTTGTTAAATATTTACCGCCAGAATATGATGAATATTTTGGTTTAATAAATCATTCGTCAGAACTGAACTATTATTCAGATATCATTTTATATGGAATCAGCAAACAAATTAATCCATATCCTGAAACTGGAATATCTTTTACCGAAAGCGATGATTATCTCAATTTTGGTAATGATAATAGTCTGAATATTGCTTCAGAGATTACTCTGGAAATGTGGGTAAAAGTGGATTCAAGTGGATCCAATATGAATTTGCTAAAGAAAGGAAACATTAGATTGTTACATTGGGATGCTGTATACGAAGGATCATCTGGAAAAGGATTCCAGCTCAATCTACCAGGACCAGAGACGGGTTGGTGGGAGTTTGGATATACTTTAAATTACGATGAGTGGAATCATGTTGCATGGACTTTCGGTAGCTCAGGGGAATTGAAAGCATACATCAATGGAGAAAATGTTCGTACTGACACGTTCCCTGGGAATATTACTTTGAATACTGACGATTTGATCTTTTCAACTTCAACTGCAGACGATCCATACAATGGAAGAGTGGATGAAATAAGATTATGGAATACGGTTCGATCGGAAGCAGACATTAAAGAAAATATGCATATTCCACTGAAAGGTTTTGAAAATGGTTTGGTTAGTTACTGGCAATTGAATGATGGTTTTGGAGATAATGCAGTTGATATTATCAGTAATAATAATGCTACATTGGAAAATCTCTCAAATGGAGCATGGATAATTTCGGAAATCCCATTTGGAAGTGGATATAGCGATTCACAAATAATTTCAGGTAGTGAGCAATATGATTTTGTTGATACAGATTGTAATATAACTACAGATACTTCGTATAATAATATTCCAATCACCGTGAGTAAAATAAATATTGAACCCAATCAGTTACCAGAATATGCAAATACTGTTTTCTATAACCAATATTGGGTTATTCATAAATACTCGGATGAATCATTTACAAGTGATCTTAATTTTATAATCTCTGAAGATTTAACAATGGATGATGAAAACAATCCAACTCAACTGAAACTATATTCTCGAGATAGTAATGGAACTGGCAATTGGCACATCGTGGCTTCTGCTAGTGATGTTGATGCTGCGCTCAATTCAATAACTTTTGATGATATTTCGGGATTCAGCCAATTCATTTTGGGTCGAAAAATTCCTCCGGATAATTTTATCGGTAACTGCCTTGATTTTGCTGGAGTTGACGATTATGTCGATTGCGGGAATGATACAAGTTTGGATATTTCAAATGCATTTTCATTTGAAGCCTGGATTTATTATCAAGGTGGGGAATCATATCCCAGAGTCATAGATAAATATCCTGCTCCATCAATATATATAAATGAGAGCAATAACCTATTAGGTTGGTATGGAGAAGTAGATGATTCCTCTTTAGATTTCACTTTTCCTAATACTGAAATCCTCAGAAATGAATGGTCTCATATTGCTGTAACTTTTGATGGCAGCAATATAAAGTCATATTTGAATGGTGATTTGAAAGACACAGAAGCACATTCCGGACTATTATCTGTAACAACTAATGATTTAATAATCGGAAATAATATTAGTACCAGTAGAACATTTTCAGGAAAACTGGAAGAAATCCGCCTCTGGAATACAGCTCGTTCAGATGCTGAAATCCGAGAAAACTTACATCTACCACTCACCGGAGCAGAAAACGGACTTGTCAGTTACTGGCAGTTTAATGAAAGCGATGGGTTAACTGCTAATGATATTGTTAGTGGGAATTCCGGAACACTTACTAATATGGATGATTCAGATTGGATAGATTCCACTATTCCGTTTGGGGGAGGAAATTCTAATACTCAAACAGAAAATTCCGGGGTTGTGGATTTCACAGAAACAGGTTTATCAATGTTCTTCAATTCACATGAATCAGCAGAAATAACTGTAACAAAAATTGATACGACAGCGAATCTAAACCCTAGTGAACCGGATACTATTTTTGATTCTCAATATTGGGTAGTAAATCGTTTCGGAAGTGGAACTTTTGATGCAGATTTGACATTTACTATCACTGAAGATTTAACTGTTTCCGATGAAACTAATCCTGAACAAATTGTACTTTACACTCGTTCTTCAACAGCTGATACGAATTGGGTATATCTATCCGATGCCGGTTCTGTAAATGCTTCAAACGATGAAGCTACTTTCGATGGTATTACAGAATTCAGTCAGTTCATCATTGGACGATACATCGTAAATCTTGATATTCCGCAAAATGTTACAATAGAAACAAACGGAACGCAATTGCAAATTACTTGGGATGAAGTAAGTGGAGCCAACTCCTACAAAATCTATGCGTCAGATTCTCCTGACGGAATTTTTACGCATGTTACAGCTTCCGGAAATTTCGGTACAGCTCGTAATTTGGGATTCATATCTAAAGAAAATGATCTTTCTGTTCGAACTCGCAGCAATGAAATCTCGCATTATCGTGAGGATAATAACAGTAGAACAACTCAAATTTGGACTTCTGATATTAACGGAGTCGAGAAGAAATTCTATTATGTAATTGCTTCGACGGATGATGTAAGGTTTAATGCTTCGGATTTACCAAAAAATTCTAAAATAATTTCAAACAAAGTTGATACTTCGAGAAAAATTGTACAATATCCAAAAAGGAAAAGCTATCAGAAAAAGAAATAACTGTTGCCAACAAAGGTGCCTCCTCCCGAAAAGATGAACAACAAAGAAAATCGCTAATATATTTCGAAAATTATTATTATAAAGCATAAATACATCATAAATATGTTTATTGATTTGAATACAACTTTGAAGATAAATGAACATGTAGAGGTAGAAATGAAGCAGCTGTACCCAATGTTATAGTAGAAATGAGTAATCAGTAAATTATCATATTCCTCATTCAATTGATAATATTTTCGCAATAATTATCAATTTCTCGCATTATATGATAGTACTTTTCGCAATTATTTTAGAGCTTTATTCAAAATCATAAATCCAACGAACTATATCTTAACTCTCAGTTCAAACGGGAAGATCTCACTACAATTCCCGATGATTCCCGATTTGTGCCAAACCTTTTTTTTGTGTCGTAAGTCGCGTAAGTATATATTATATTAAGCGAATAAGTTGAATTTTACTCAGCGAAGTAAAAATGCAGAACCACTTGACTCCCCATACCTGAGGAAGTGGAGAAGCGAATAAGTGGGGCTATGGGGAAAGGGGGGAAGCGAATAACGGAAAGAAGAATACGTGATATGACAACCCTTTATAATAAAACTAATTGGCTTGACATATTTTTCTGCCATAAATTTTATCTGATTTGAATTTAATGAAGTAAATCTGCCAAGGATGGGAAATGACTGGAATTGAATATTACAACTTTCTGCAAATAGTTGAGTACCCAATAGCAGCTGTTAAGAAGGAGGAATAGTGGGCATTCATCTCTTAACTTGGATTGGATTAGGATTAATACTCATAGGTACAGCCCTTACGTACATTGGCAACCAAAAGTCCTCTTCTAATAGAGATTCAGAAATAAAAACTATAATTAAAGAGAAAAACAAGGAAATTAGTGAAGTTTTTGATGGTCAAAAAGATGTTATGGATCAAAATGTTAAACTTTTAGAACAAAATGTAATCCTACATGGAGACATTAAGACATATCAGGAAGAAGTTGAAAACAAGAACAAAAAGATAAGAGAATTGGAGTTAAATGCTAACAAGAAATATTTTAAACCACTTGCAAAAGATATTAGAAATGTGATAGTAGATAGGCTTCGACAAATGAAATCCCGTATTGATGATGAATATAAAGAAAAAAGAGAGATCAAATTTAGTTTTGGAACCCTCGATCAAGTTGTTACAACTAATTTAGTATGTGCAGAAATAGGTAGTATGTTACAAGAGGCAGGTTACAAAGTTGAAGAAGGATCTCTTAACCCATTAGTAATCCAACATTTGAAAGCATATAAATGCCCTGTGTTAATAGTACATCCCGAGTATGAAGAAATTGGAGCAAATATCGTTATGAACTTTAGAGAATACATTCCAAAACTTAAGTTTGTTTGTGATAGTGATTATAGCGAATCAACATTTAAGTTTCAGTTCATGGGTAATCCTGAGTTTTCTGAAGAAGGTATTGTAACTTATATTTACGACTAAAATTACTATTTTTTTATGATTATTTTATTTCGTAATCCTCAAAATTGGTATAGAGCACTGTTATGATGGGTTGTTTGGTCAACTCAACGACTGGCATGCAAATTCTAAAGACTTGGAAAAACTATAAATTGATAACCAGTTGGCTAGAAGTAGCTACTACTGCTGATATTTAATTAACTCTAAACTGATTCTCCTTCAACCTTTTGGCTTGACATATTTTTCTTCCATAAATTTTATCTTTTCCATGTTTGATAAGATTTTTTTGCAAGGATAGGTTTTTAAAATGGAGAACGCAGGTTATTATATTATTTTCATGGTTGTTAGGTTTATTCTTAATGATCGCCAGTGCAGCTGATTGGAATATTCTGCTTAAATTTATACAAGCGAAGTCGGATGTGAAACTAGTCGGTAGATATATTGCCCGAATAGCTTATTTTATTATCGGATTTTTAATATTTGCCTTTGGATTTTTATCAATAACAGGTTTATCAACTTTATAATTTTTTTAAAAATCATAGTTATTTATCGGTTTAATTTTTTATATTTAAATTAGCAGATCGAATTTTATAGGAGGTTACTCGATGAAAAAACTATGTATTATCTTAACCATGCTGCTTATTATTAATTTATCTTTTGCCAATCCCCGTCCAGACGCCTCGAGTGGGAGATCAAGCGGAAATAAAATTCAATTAGCATTTCTTGGTTTGTTCACAGCAGGTCTTGGTCTTTTTATTTATAAAGCGATCACATTTCACAAGAAAGTAGAATTTGTAGAAGAGCAGATCGATATAACTTTAAAAGATGATAATTCTGTAGAAGTTATGGGTGAGTACAAATTTATCCGAACTTCCCAAGCTATTAAAAATTATAAGATAATTTATCCATTTCCTGCTCAAAAGGAATATGGGGAAGTGGATATCATCGAAGTTACCTTAAATGGCAAGAAACAGGATTTCCTGCAATTCGAATTACAAAGGAAAGATAGAATATCGTTAGAGTTATATTTTGCCGATTCCGATGAGTGTGTGCTAAAAATAAAATTTGTGCAAAAACCGCTGAAAGATGAATATAAGTATATTCTAAAAACCACCAGAAAATGGAAAAGAGCTTTGCAGTCCTCTGAAATTGATTTGCGTATTGCTGCTGATTTAGAATTGAAAAATTGTAATTATCGTTTGAATGAGATAAAAGGGAAAGATGAAACTCTATCATCCTTCCAGTTAAAAGAGAAGAATTTTTATCCTGATGAAGATTTTGAGATCACCTGGATAGTTAAGAACTAAAAGGTTTAAGTAATTTGAAAGAAGAAATAATTTACCGCTATGCTGGTTTTGCTGATATTGAAGTTCTAATTGATTACCGCATTCGATTCCTGCAAGAAATAGGGCAGGAGTATAACCCAAAATTAGATATAGAATTAAGAAGTAGTTTGCAGAAGTATTTTACTTCGAATATCAAAGCCAAAACTTTCGTTGCTGTTATTGTGGAAATTCTTGGTTGTCCAGTTGGATTTGGTGGAATGGTTATCCGTTCACAGCCTGGTAATTTCCAGATTCCACAGGGAAGAACTGGTTATGTTCTGAACTTGTATACTGTTCATGAACACCGCCGTAAAGGAATCGGGAAAGAGATTCTAAGACTTTTGTTAGAAGTTGGTAAAAAGCTGAATTTAGATAGGATCGATCTGGATGCCACAGAAGTTGGTGAGCCGCTTTATCGTAAGGTGGGTTTTACCGAACCATATTACAAAGCTTTAAAGAAGTATTTGAAATAAGATCTTTGTCTTTGCAAGTGATCTTTCAATTTTAACCTACGAAGTAATCTAACTGCTGAATGAGCAGAAAGAAATGATTGCTGCAGAGTAACTCCTCACAATAGCAGTATTTTTTTTTAATGTAAATAAATACAAAAAGTACTGTTATCACCAAACTCTTGACAGTTTCTTTTTTTAAAATAACTTCCAGATATTATAAAATGAAAAAGGAGAGTTGATGCCTGTTTTCAACGCAGAATATGCCATTTTTGGTACTATAACGGCAAAGGTGAAAGATCGAAAAGATATTGGCAGTAACAAGATTAATTACATTAATGAATTTGGTAAAAACCTTTATGGTGATATGCGCGGCATGACGATTCTGCAATCTCTTAGTATGGTTTCTAACAATACTACTGATGGCATGAAGCAGGTAGAAATTCTAAATGAAACTGGATCTGTAATTACCGAAGGCCGCATAAAAAACCGTTATGTAAAGATCCATTCCAGGTACATAAAACAAGGTAGAAAATCTTATATTTAATGTGCTATCATGGATATGACCGAGAGTACAATTTTGCAGAAAATGCTTTATGGAACTTCTGAAGCCTTAAAAAGGGCAGCCGAAGCAGCAGATGAAGATACAGGTATGTATATCTCCAGGATCAATCAATATTCCAAATTGCTAACGAGACTTATGAATAAGCCGCGAAAATATATCAACGATATTTCCAAATATGCCCAACTGCACGATATTGGTAAGATCAAGGTTGCAGAAATGATAAGATTACCACGAAAATTGTCGACTGAGGAATTTACCAAAGTTAAGAAACATGCAGAATATGGTGCTGCTATGGTTTCTGAGTTAGATGGATTGGAAATGGCTCATAATATCGCAATAGATCATCATAAAAAATATGATGGAAGTGGTTATCCATCTGGAAAAGTTGGTGAAGAAATTTCTTTAGAAGGAAGAATTGTAGCAATTGCAGATGTATTTGATGCCCTTGTTTCAGAGCGTTCCTACAAACCAGCTTATAGTTATGATGTTACATTTGATAAGATGAAAAATGGCGATGATCGTATTTTGCCGACACATTTTGATCCGCAGATCTTGCAGCTATTTCTGCAGCATTATGAGGAGTTTGTAGAACTTCATAAAAAAATGAAAGATTAAAAAAAAAGCCCGATCCTAAAATCGGGCTGCATTACTTCCTTTCGAAAGAAATTAAAAAAACTAACTATCAATATTTATGAACCAATAATTAAGCTCTAGCTACTTTGATCGCTCTTGGGCCTTTATCGGTCTCTTCGATCTCAAAAGTTACTTTAGAGTTTTCTGCTAAAGTTCTAAATCCGTCACCTTCGATGTTTGAATGATTTACTAAATAATCATTTCCATCTTCTCCGGAAAGAAATCCAAAACCTTTCTTTTCGTTAAACCACTTTACAGTGCCTTCCATTCTGATACTCCTTATTTATTTTTTGGGCTAATCCCATGCGCTTAAGTCTAAGTCTTGCTACGAGATTACCAAAGGGTAAACGTAATAGAAGAATTTATTACACTTTTGCACTTCGCCAAAAGAAATTAGTCGCGATGCTTTGTCAATGCAATTCTTTTAACTTCTATCATTATTTTGCTTTTATTCGAATTATTTTAAAGGATTCTTTACGCTATTATTCCTGAGTAAAGGAAAATGCTTGCCTATAAAACAAGTTTGAATATTTTTTGTAAAGTAAATTGATATATTGAATAAGAATTTTTGGAGCAGCGTATTAAAAAAAGAAAAATATTGATCGTAGAAGATGAACACATCATTGCAGTTGATATCAGAGTATGCCTTGAAGACCTTGGTTACGACGTTATCGGCACGATTTCAAATGGTGAAGATGCGATCGAATTTATTGGTCAGGCTCATCCTGAACTTATTCTTATGGATATCATGCTGGATGGAGATGTTAACGGACTTGAAGTTGCAGAACATGTTAATCAAAACTTCGATATCCCTGTAATATTTCTTACTGCCTATGCTAACGATGAAACTTTAAAAAAAGCTGCAAAAGCTTCACCACATGGATATCTAATAAAACCTTTTGAAGATAGAGAATTACGTGTAAGCATAGAAATGGCATTTTATAAACATGAAATGGAACGTGCCCTTAAAGCCAGTAGGAATTTCCTGATGAAAGTAATGGACACTGTTCCCAGTTGTATTTTTATTAAAGATGCAGAAAAAAAATTTGTAATGGCTAATAAAGCATTCGCCGATCTTTATCAAATTCCTCCCAAACAGATTGTTGGCAAAACAGAAAAAGATTTAGTATCGGAAAATGAGAATAACAAGGTTAGAACGGAATTATTCAACGAAGGTAATGAACTTGTGCTTCAAAAAAAGGAAACTATTCTTATCCCTGAACAATTGTTAACAATGCCGGATGGAAAAGAACTCTGGTTTCAAACTACCAAAGTTCCTATGCTTACACCCAAAGGCGAAGATGTAGTGTTGGGAGTTGCAGTAGACATAACTTCAAGAAAAAAAATAACGGAAGAACTGAAACAAAGTAATATTCGATTGAAAAAACTTCTGGAAGAAACTGTAAATGGTTTGGTTTCTGCCATGGAAATGCGAGATCCCTATACTGCCGGGCATCAACGCAGAGTTTCTTACCTGGCATGTAAAATAGCAGAAGAAATGAAGCTTCCTCAGAATCAGATTGATGGAATCAGGATAGCTTCTCTTGTTCATGATATTGGCAAAATCTATGTTCCTTCGGAGATTTTGAGTAAACCCGGAAAATTAAGTGATGCCGAGATGAATCTTATAAAAACTCATCCCAAAGCGGGTTTTGATATTTTGTGTAGAATACAATTTCCCTGGCCGGTAGCTAATATAGTTTTACAACACCAGGAAAGAAAAGACGGTCGTGGTTACCCGGATGGTAGAGCAGGTGATGAAATAATGCTTGAAGCCAAGATTTTAAGTGTGGCAGACGTGGTAGAAGCAATCGCTTCTCATCGACCTTACCGCCCTGCCCTGGGTATAGATGTGGCTCTAGGAGAACTCGACAAAAACCGGGGAATTCTTTATGACGAAAATGTAGTAGATGTATGCCTGGATCTATTTAGAAACGACAAATTCAAATTTGCAGATATTCCACTTTCAAAAAGACACTAACTATAATAATATAAATTTAATATATAAAGTAATAGATATTTCTGAAAAACTTGACATCAGAACCTGATAAATCGTGGTTACACCAAAAAATAATTACAGGGAGGAAAAATGGTATTAGATAATTTACTCTACACAGAAACTCACGAATGGGTGAAAGTAGATGGTGATGTAGTAACACTTGGTATTACAGATTATGCACAGCATGAATTAGGAGATATTGTTTATGTAGAATTACCAAATGTTGGTGATGAACTTACCATTGGTGAAGCTCTTGGTTCTATAGAAGCTGTGAAAGCTGTGGAAGATATAATTTCTCCGATCAGCGGTGAAGTTTTAGAAATAAATGAAGAACTGGAAGATACTCCGGAAACAATTAATAGTTCTGCCTTTGAAAATGGCTGGCTTATTAAAGTAAAGATCTCTGATGCTTCTGATTTGGATACACTTTTAAAAGCTGACGATTATAAAACGATCATAGAAGATTAATAGAAAACCTGTGTCTAAATTTGAAAAAAACAGTTTTCTTATAGCTCTTATTTCACCTTCAGGTGGTGGTAAAACTGCCATTTTGCGGAAGATATTGGAGCAATCCGATAATGTGTCTTACTCGATATCTTATACTACTAGAGCTCCTCGGCACACCGAGAAAAATGGTTTTGATTATAATTTCGTAACTGATGAGAAATTTAACCAAATGCAGGCAGAGGGAGATTTCCTGGAGCATGCTAAGGTTCATGGATGCTGGTATGGAACATCGATAAGCTTTGTGCAAAGTGAGTTGCAAAAAAGGCATCACATAATAATGGATATTGATGTGTGGGGAGCAAAACAGATTATAAAACAGGATATTGATGTAATTACGATCTTTATTTTACCTCCATCTGAAAAAGAGCAGATTGCTCGTTTAAAAAATCGCGGTACAGAATGCCATGAAGCAATAGAAACCAGGTTGGAAACAGCTAAGAAGGAAATGGCTGAGATCTCCAATTTTGAATACCTGGTAATAAATGATGTTTTCGATCACGCTGTACAGGAAGTGAAACAGATCATTCTAGCAGAAGAAAATAAATATAAAAGATATAGAAACATTGAAAAGAATTATTATGGAGGATAATAAATGGATCCAAAAGTAGAAAAGTTCTTGGAAGACAATAACATGACTTATCTCTATCTGTTATTAGCAAATCTGGAAGTTGAAAGATTGAGTAATCTTCCCTTCACAGTGAAGAAACAGATTAAAGGTAAAATTACTAATAAAGCTTTAGAACACATCGCTGCAAATAACATCCCCGATTATGTTATGCAAGAATTCGAGGAAGAGCAGACTTCTGAAATAGAAGAATAATTACGGCTCACAGTTGTGACAGAAAAAGCTATAAAACAATATCTTGAGTACCTGAAATTATCGGGGATTCAAGATGTTTTTTATTCCAAACCAATTATAAAACAAGAAAACCTGGAAGCTGCAATACAGCAAAAACCAGCAGAAGCAATATCTACGAAATCAAACCTTGATGCTTCCGAACAATTAAAACAACTTGAAGAAAATTATAAAAATTGTAAGAATTGTGCATTAAGTGAAGGCAGAGATAAGTTTTGTTATGGTAACGGAAATCCTAAAGCCAAATTGATGTTGATTGGTGAAGGACCGGGTGCTGATGAGGATAGAACAGGAAAGGTTTTTGTGGGAAGAGCAGGTCAACTTCTTACCAAAATGCTCTCAGCCATCCAATTGCCCAGAGAAGAAGTTTATATTGCAAATATTGTAAAATGCCGACCTCCAGAGAATCGGAATCCATTACCGGAAGAAAAAAGATCGTGTCTGCCTTATCTGTTGGAACAGATAGAAATAATACAGCCAAAGTTACTTCTATTATTAGGCAAAGTCGCGGCAGAAACTCTCCTGGAAAAGCAGGGAACTATGGCCAAGTTCCGGGAACATACTCATTTATTTCATGGTATAAAAACTTATGTGTCTTATCATCCTTCTGCTCTATTAAGAAACGAAGCCTGGAAAAAACCAGCTTGGATCGACTTACAAAAACTGCAAAAAGATTACAATTCAATTAGTTAATGATTTCGGCTTGAGTCTTAAAACCATTATAAAATTTACACACAAAATTTAAGTTGCAAAAAAAACCTTCCTGCCAAAATGTGAATTTTAAATTAATAGTATAGGAAAGAATATGGCAAATAGAACCGAAAGACAACTTCCCAATGATCTCAATGCAGAAGCTGCCGTTTTGTCTGCAATGATGATAGATAATTATGTAGTAGCAAAAGCCATCGAAAACCTGGTAGAAGACAACTTCTATCGTAAATCGCACCAGATAATTTTCCACAATATGATCCAGCTTTTTGAAGCAAATAAAGAAATTGATATTATCACTCTCATCGATAGCCTAAAAACAAATACAGAATTGGAAAATGTAGGTGGAGAAGCTTTTATAAATGAACTCTCAGATGTAGTTCTAAGCGGGGCTAATGTTGAGTATCATCTTAATATAGTGTTAGAAAAAGCACTGCTCAGGCAGCTTATTCAAACTTCCAATAAAATTGTTGAAAGCAGTTATAATTCAGATCAACCGGTAGAAGATATTGTTGATGATGCTGAGCAGGCGATCTTCCGTATTGCCGAGCGTCCAAATAGAAAAGCTTTTCAGAGTATTGCCAGTGTAATTCCTACTACTATAGAAAATATAGAAGAAACGGCTCTTACTAAGAAAAATGTTCTTGGTGTTGCCTCCGGTTTTATGGATCTGGATCGCAAGATAGGTGGATTTCGTCCTGGGCAGCTTATTATTCTAGCTGCTCGACCAGCAATGGGAAAAACCTCATTGGCTTTAAATATGGCTTCCAATATGGCGATAAAATTTGATAAAAAAATTGGGATCTTCACGATGGAGATGGAAGCCGATGAACTTTTGATGAGGATGTTGAGTGCTGCTTCGGAAGTAGAAATGGAAAACATGCTGAAAGGTTATGGAATGAACGAGAAGAAACTGCTGAGAATTGCAGGAGCTGCTGAAGTCTTAGCCGAAAAAGATATTTATATCGATGATAATGGTGCAAATACGATTCTGGATATTCGCGCAAAAACCCGCCGGTTGAAAGCAGAACTGAAAGGACTCGATATGATTTTTATCGATTACATGCAATTGATGTCTGTAAAGCGTAACCGTGAAAATAGGCAACAGGAAATATCAGAGATCTCTCGATCTTTGAAGATATTGGCAAAAGAGTTAGGACTACCGATAATCGCACTTTCTCAGTTGAATCGTGGTGTAGAAAGCAGGGATGATAAAAGGCCAAAACTTTCTGATCTTCGTGAATCGGGTGCTATCGAGCAAGATGCCGATATTGTGTTATTCATCTATCGAGATGAAGTCTATTACGAAGAAGCATCCGAGAAGCCGGGAATTGCTGAAATTATTATCGGGAAAAACCGTCATGGTGCTATTGGTAAAGTAGAGCTTCGCTTTGATGCTAAATTTACAGCCTTTAGAGATCTAAATCAATACGACTAATCTATGATTAAACAGGTTATAAGTCTGGTGGGAGAATTCATGCTCTTCCAATATGCGGTTTTTACTCACCTTTCTCAAATTAAAAAAAGATTTTCCGACATCATAATTCAGATGCGAAGAATTGGATATGATTCGGTACTACTTATCTCTGTTACATCTGGTTTCACAGGGCTTGTTACATCTGTGCAGGCTTCTTATCAAACAAGTGGTTATATTCCCCAAAGCCTTATCGGAGTACTGGTAGCAAAATCTACAATGATCGAGTTAGCTCCGGTTCTTACCGGTTTAGTTTTAGCAGGAAAAGTAGGTGCTTCTATTGCAGCTGAGATCGGCACAATGAAAGTGAGTGAGCAGATCGATGCCCTGGAAACCATGGCTATTGATCCGGTAGATTATCTCTACATGCCCAGGATAATTGCTGGAGTTTTAATGTTTCCACTACTTACTGTTTTAGCTAATTTTATCGGAATTTTTTCTGCTTATTTTTTGTCTGTATATAAATATAATGTAAATGCCTACAGCTTTTTTTCTAATATGAAGGATTTTTTTCTACCTGCTGATCTTTGGGGTGGATTGATAAAAGCTGTTTTCTTCGGTTTGATAATTACAATGGTTGGCTGTTTTGCAGGCAGCAAAGCTAAAGGTGGAGCAGAAGGAGTTGGCAAAGTAACAACTCTTACAGTAGTTTATTCATCTATTTTAGTACTTATCATGGATTTTGTAGTTGCTGCTATACTATTTGGTGGAGTTTAAGGAATTACCCTGTTATGAATAAAATTATCTGGATACTGATATTAATCCTAATTTTGAGCGGATGCTTCCTGAAGAAAAAACAGGAAGAAGATATTTCAAACAACTCTCTACATCTCTTTGCTACCGATGTTTTTTTGAATGATACTTTTTATAGTGAAGTTATGCCGGTTTTCGAGAATATTTTTAATTGCAAAGTTGAATTAACGAATTTCCCCAATGCAACTGTACTTTTAGATGAGCTGACTAATAATGACAGCATCGAAGTAGATGTAGTTTTTGGGCTTGATAATACTTTGTTGTATAAAACATTGCGAGAAAGTTTGTTTATCGCCTATGAAGCACCAAATTTAAGATTTATCCCCCAAAAATATATTATCGACAAAACCAGCCAGATGATCCCAATCTGTTTTAGTCCGATAGCTTTTATTTATGATAATAAGAGCATTGAAAAAGCTCCGGAAACATTTGGTGAAATGCAGGACGGGATCTTTAAAGATAAGATAATTCTATTAAATCCTCATACTTCCAGTTTGGGAAGAGCAATGCTTATCTGGTCTGTTGCAGCATTCGGAGAGAATGGGTATAGCCATTTCTGGAGAAGTGTGAAAGAAAATATTTTCACAATTGCCGATGATCAGGAAGAAGGCTACAATATGTTCCTGGCAGCTCAAGCCCCTTTAATTCAAGCATATTCAAGCTTAACTGTTTATCACGTGAAGCAGGAAGCAACTGATAAATTTAAATCTACGATACCACAGGAAGGTTGTTTCAAAGTTATCAAAACTGCAGGAATTGCAACTAGAACTAAAAACGTGGAATTAGCAAAGCATTTCATTGATTTTCTGTTATCAGATGATTTTCAAACTATAGTTCCTGAACGCATGTGGATGTACCCTTGCAGTAAAAATATTAAATTAAACAGCGATTATCAATTATTACCTGTTGTAGAAAATGATTATACATCTCAACTTTCAACCCGCACTGTTGGCAGAAGAATTTCTGCCTGGTTGAATAAATGGGATTCGATCATGCTTAAGTGACAAAAAAAAATGGATAATGATACAAAATTTAAAATTGTGCTTTATGAACCTGAAATCCCCGGGAATACAGGGAATATTGGTAGGTTGTGCGTTGGCACAAATTCAGAACTGCACATCATCAAACCGATGCGATTTCTCATAACAGATAAATATTTGAAACGAGCTGGATTAGATTATTGGGATAAGCTAGATTTGCATATTCACGAAAATCTGGATGAATTTCTACAGAAACATTCGCAAAGTAACATTTATTGGTGTACAACAAAATGCCAAAATGTATACACTGATGTAACTTATAAAAAAGGTGATGTCTTTGTTTTTGGCCCTGAATCTAAAGGATTACCGGAAGATATTCTACACAAAAACTGGAATAACACGATTACAATTCCCATGACCGAAAAAATTCGTTCATTGAATCTATCTAATAGTGTTTCGATAATTCTATATGAAGCTATTCGGCAAGTGGGATTTGAAAAATAAGGAACTTCTGATTGTCATTAGACATTAGAATGTTAAAAGAGTATGACATTCACCGACATTCAGAAGTGCTTTGCACATTCGGAAGTTGTAATCAGTAATTGTATTTGACAAAATATCCACTCAATTTTGATTAATTCATCTCAGTATAAAGAGATATAGTTTTATAGCTAAACTCTGAAGTGAGGGTAAATATGAACTGTGAAAATAAAGCTAAGAATTTGCAGAATTGCAACTGCACATATTCCTGCGGAAAAAAGGGAACCTGTTGCGAATGCCTGCATTATCACCGTTCCATGCGGCAATTACCTGCCTGCTTTTTTCCAGCAGATGCCGAGAGGACATACGATAGATCATATAAACATTTTGTAGAATTATTTCAGCAGGGCAAGCTGTAATGCTGTCTCTGCTTTGAAATAGGAATCTGTAAGTGGAATATCTTAAACCCGTTTTTATAATTCTCTGGAATATACTTCCAGGTTTTACAACTGTATGGATAATAAGACTGTTGCTTTTTAATCCTGAATATGAACATCATTTTCCAAATGGTAAGAAAGCACCTCTTACACCTGGATTGATTTATTGGGGTAAAAACTGGCTAATCAAAAAACTTACGTCACTTTTGGAAGATTACATTTATGATACACGAAATATGGACCAGGAATCCCGTATAAGTAAATGGGAACTAACTGTATACCGGAAAGTTTGGAATAAAATGGAATTTATTTCTGAAATTAAATTCCTTCCCAGTTCCTGGAAAGAAAAGATTCGATATTTCTGTGCCTTTATTATTTATGAAATTACAAAACAGTTTTTTCGCAGTTTCATTCCTTATCTTATGGATCATTTTGCTGTGAGAAAGTATGTTGAATTACTGGATCAGAAGCTTGATGTGGATATTATAAAGACATTTTATGTTAAGTACATCTTCAAATACATGATGTTATTGTCGCTTGCTATTGCACTTTTTATAAGCATTTGGAATATAATAATATATCTAATAATAAAATAGGTTTAATATGAGAAGAAATGATGTAATTTTAATTTTAGCTATTGTTGTAATTGCACTACTGATCTACACTCGTTATCATGAAAAAGTAGATACATATCCACAAGACAGCACTTTCCAGCAATTACGGATTAATCCGGATGGCGAGAGTGAAGACAAAGCCGAAACAAGACATAAATTGGGCGAAGAAATTTATGTCTCTCGCCGTAATTCGATAACCCAGGCTGTGGAAAAAGTTGAACCGGCTGTGGTTAGTGTAAATGTTATTAAAACCAAGCTAGTACGCCGCAGAACCAGTTTCTTTTTTGGCTTTTATGATGAAGTTCCCTACAATATTAAAAGCATTGGATCCGGTGTAATATTCTCAGAAGCAGGTTATATTCTTACCAATGCTCACGTAGTAGAAGAAGCCACCGAAATAAAAGTTATTCTTACGGATAATCGTCAATTAGACGCAGAATTGATCGGTATTGATAGTGTTCATGATATCGCTATTATCAAAGTAAATGAAGGAAGTCTGCCACATGCTAAACTGGGTAATTCTCATGATCTGATCATAGGTGAATGGGCTATTGCAGTGGGAAATCCTTATGGATTCTTGATAAAAGATAGTAAACCAAGTGTTTCTGTGGGAGTAATTTCAGCAGTAAATAGAGACTTTGCCGAGAATAAAGATGGCAAAGTTTATCGTCGCATGATCCAGACAGATACAGCAATTAATCAGGGTAATAGCGGTGGACCGCTGGTAAATATTCTGGGTGAAGTTATTGGAATAAATACTTTTATATTTAGTGAAAACGGTGGAAGTATAGGTATTGGATTTTCCATACCTATTGACAGAGTAAAAAAAGTTGCTGAAGAACTTATAAAATACGGAAAGATCAGAGACATCTGGTTTGGTTTTAAAGTACAGGATATAAATCCCATGCTGGCTTCTCACTTCAATCTGGAAAATCAGGATGGTGTGCTGGTGAATTTTGTGGAAGAAGGAAGTCCTGCCTTCCAAGCCGGGTTACGTAAACAAGATGTGATAATTGAGATAAACGGAATTGTTGTTAATAATACAGAAGATGCAGAACTGGCTGTTACCGATGTTGCAGTAGGCGATAAAATGATTCTAACAATAAAACGAAATAAAGAAATTAAGAAATTAGAGCTCGATGCAGTTGAGTATAAATAATTGGCAAAATAAATTGAAGTATAAATAGGAGATTGAATGAAAAAATTTGGAATAATTATATTAATAATTGTTGTTCTTGTAGTAGGTTTCTTAGCTATAAAAGGTAAGAAAAAAGGTAATAAATCTGGCAGAAAAGATAAAATTAAGGCTCATGTAGTAGAATCTGGTGAGATCACTGTGAAGCTGGAAGAAACCGGAGAGATCCAACCAATAAAAGAAATTGATGTAAAATCAAAGATCAGTGGCAAAATCGTAAAATTTTACGTGGAAGAAGGTGACTACGTTAAGATCAACGATGTTATTGCTGAAATTGAACCGGATTACAACCAGGCAGAAATGATCAATCGGGTGAAAAGCAACCTGGAACTTACGGAGATACGTTTAAAAAAATCACAACGTGATCTTAAAGACAAGCAGGATCTCTTCAAACAAAAATTTATCTCGCAGAACGAGTTGGATAAATTTCAGGATGTTCTAACCGAAGCTGAAATTAATCATCAATCTTCTTTGCAGCAGTACGAATTGATAAAAGAAATAGAAACCGAAGAAAATATCTCTAAGATCATTTCCACTGCATCAGGAACTGTTATACAAAAATCTGTGGAAGATGGGGAGATGGTAGTTTCTAATACGGGATCTTATACTGCTGGAACTGTAATTCTGAAGCTGGCTGATCTTAAGAGAATGGTTGTAAACTCTCGAATCAATGAAGTAGATATTTCTAAGATCGAAAAAAATCAGAAAGTGGATATCCAGGTAGATGCTTATCCTTATGAAAAATATTCTGGTAATATTACCAAGATCGCTGCAATGGCAGTAACTTATAATAATGTAAAAGTATTCCCGGTAGAGATCGAGATAAATGATGTGGATGCTAAACTTAAACCCGGTATGACGGCAAATATTACGATTATCGGTGAAGAAAAGAAAGATATCCTCACGGTTCCAATTCGCTGCATCTTTAGTGATGATGAAGGACAGGATATAATTTATCGTGTTGTAAGTGATTCAATCGGAGAGCAGGTTGTAGTAAAAACGGGAATAAATAATTTCCAGGAAGTTGAGATAATAGAAGGTTTAACCGAAGGTGACAGCATCTCTTTTAAAGAGCCCAAAAAAGACGAAAAGGATTTTGAATTTAATTTCTAGCCAACGTAAAGATAACTGTGGCTAATTGCTAAATAAGTATCTCGTTCACTCTTGAACGAGGAGTAATATTATTCCTCGCCTGCATATTGATATTTTAAGTAAATTATTTCTTTATAATTAACATTATTATTAATACTTCATTTTTTTTATTCTTTTGATAAATTATACTTAACATTCCTATCAAATATATTATTATCCTCCTATCAAAAATCACTTCTTTTTAGCTATATTACTATTTTCATTGCACTAATCATCACTATACTTTATTGGTACACATGTTGCATTATTGAAAGATAAAATGGAAGTAAAGATGAAAAATTTAGCACGTAAATGGAAGGAAACTATATGATTAATGTCTCAAATCTAAAAAAAACATTCGATACTTTAGAAGCGTTGAAAGGCATTTCATTCAACATTCCGCAAGGTAAATGTTATGGGCTGTTGGGTCCGAATGGTGCAGGTAAAACAACTACAATCTCCATATTGAGCACAATTTTAGAGCCAAATGAAGGAGAAGTAAATATTGCCGGATATGATTTAAAGAAGAGTCCCCTGGAATGTAAGAAAAACATTGGTGTTGTTACACAGGAAATAGCACTTTATAATGAGCTTTCAGCATATGATAACTTATTATTTTTGGGAAACATGTATAATGTTCCGAAACCGGAACTAATGGCACGTATTAAGGAAATTGTAAACCTGTTCGGACTGACCGACAGGATGCTGGATAAGGTAAAAACCTACTCTGGTGGAATGAAACGCAGAATTAATATCGCCTCAGCCCTGCTCCATAGACCTAAGATCATATTTATGGATGAACCCACTGTAGGAATTGACCCTCAGAGTCGGAATTTGATTTTTGAAGTAGTAGAAAAACTGCATAGAGAGGGAATGACAATTATATATACTACGCATTATATGGAAGAGGCTGAGCGATTATGCGATCTTATCGGTATTATTGACGATGGAGAAATTATTGCTCAGGGAACATTGGATGAATTAAAGACTTCGGGTTCCATGAAAGAAACCGTTTCAATCTCTTTTACTAATCTAACGGATGAACGTTATATTAGAATCGCAAAGAATTGGAAAGATAACAAGCTTTGCGACAGCATAATACATTTTTATTCAATGAATATTCAGAGTGATTTATCAAAAATAATATTAAAGTGCAATGAGGTCGGACTTGACATTCTTCATATTGATATCAAAAAAATAAATCTTGAGACCATATTTTTAAGTTTAACAGGTAAAAAACTGAGGGACAAATGATAGAATTAGTAAAGAAAGATCTGAAATTTTTCTTCGGGAATAAGCAGGACATGTTGCTGACCTTTGCATTACCCATTATCTTTATTACCCTGTTTTCTTTTGTTTTCGGAAACATGGGTGATACAGATGAAGATAATTTAGTGGGTATTATTCACGTTGTGGCAGGTACATCAGTTATGATGCTATTGTTTTCAGTTGCTGGGATAGGTGGAAGTCTTATTGATGAAAAGCAGGAAGGCATGTTGAAGAAATTAATGTGCTCACCCATACATCCTAACTACATTCTTTACGGGAAAATGTTATTTGCGAATATCATTGCCATTGCGCAGCTGGTAATCATGTTTGTTTATGCTTGGCTGGTTTTTGGCTTAGACATTATACATCATCTTCCTTCTCTTGTGCTCATGATTTTTGCAACAGCCTATGCCTGTTCCAGTTTTGGTGTAGTGCTTGCCTCAATTGCCAAATCACGCCAACAAGTACAGGGGCTTTCAACCATAATTATTATGATTATGAGTGCTATTGGTGGCAGTATGATACCAATATTTGTGATGCCGGAAATTATGCAAAAGATTGCTGTTGTTTCGGTTAATTATTGGGGAATTCAGGGTTTTTATGACATCTTCTGGAGGCTTCTTCCGTTTACAGATCTTACATTTTTGTTAAGAGTTTTTGTTTTACTATGCATTGGTTCTATTTTAAATTTCATTGCTCTTAAGATGTTCAAAAAAAATATTTTAAAGATTGTTTAAATGGGTAAAAAACGCTGGCTATAGCATGCTATAACCAATTATAGTTATGGCTAAGTACATGCTATAATTTCAAATATAAAGTTATTATACAGCTCTTAACAAATTATATTAATTTCTTCAGTTTTCCAGTTTCACGATCTACTAAATTCATATCAATTCCAGCTTCTGCCAGGAGTTCCTGAGCTAATTTATCTTCATAAGGCTCAGCAATATAAATTGTTTCGATCTCTGCATTAATTAAGATTTTACTACAAATAACACAGGGTTGATTGGTGCAATAAACAACAGCTCCTTTTATGGATGCACCATTTACAGCAGCTTGGATAACAGCATTTTGTTCAGCATGAACTCCGCGGCAAAGTTCATGTCTTTGCCCTGAGGGAACTTTCAGATCTGCTCTCATACATCCTGTTTCACTGCAATGCCGCACATGTTTTGGTGCTCCATTGAAACCTGTTGAGATAATTTGATTTTCAAACACAATAATTGCTCCCACTTTGCGCCTTAAACAAGTGGAGCGTTTAGATGCCAAATAAGCCATATCCATAAAATATTGGTGCCAGCTGGGACGATTATTCATTCATTTTCTCCTGGTTCTTTTCTTTTTCTTCTTTCACAAGTTCAGCTTGTGATTTTCGTAAATAATTGGGATGCAATGCAGAAATTGCTTCAAAATCATACTTTGGAATTTCAGGTAGATTTAAAGCCATGCTTATCATCGTAGAAGCCAATGGAATATGTTGGTGGGGAAGAGCAAGTTCATATTCAATTCCACTATCCATAATTTGTTTTTCAAAAACAATTGCAGCATCTCCAACTATCAATACTTTCTTATTGATCTGTTTTAAAAATTCCAGAGGTTTTGCATTTTGAGGTGGTATTAATTTTTTCATACTTCCATTATAAAGTGCGGCATAAACTTCCTGCATTTTAGCATCAATAAAAGGTAAGATCGGTAGTTGATATCCTTTAAAGTTGTAGGCCAATAATTTCAGAGTATTAACTGCAAAAAGCGGGATCTGTTTTCCCATACACAAACCTTTAGCAGTAGCCAATCCAATTCTAATGCCAGTGAACGAACCTGGGCCGCTGGCAACACAGATCAGATCAATATCATCCAGACTAAGTTTGCTTTGTTTTAAACCAAGGTCTATTTGCGGCATTAATCGTTCGGAATGAGTGACCTTAATATCCAAAAAACTAATGAAAGAAATTACGTTGTTTTTACAGATAGCAATACTGCCTGATGTCGATGTAGAACAAATTGCCAGAATATTCAAAATTCTCTCCAATTATTAATTTCAAATAAACAT
>SWBY01010155.1_pt1 | contig 41219 bp, 42 predicted proteins | sample 4693071 | NCBI WGS metagenome assembly SWBY01 (sample SAMN10267273, study PRJNA491770) | bioreactor metagenome | isolation source: DHS bioreactor inoculated with marine methane seep sediment | place: Japan: Omine Ridge, Nankai Trough | collected 2006-05-06 | reverse complement strand
AACACCGTGGGGGGCAGCACCAACGGCAAGGCCACCACTGCCTCCAGCAGAAACTTAAAACGCCAGCGGGTGCGCGCCAGCCACCAGGCCAGAGGGGTTCCCACTACCAGCAGGATCAAGGTGGTTATGAGCGCCAGTTTGAGCGTTATAACCAGGGCGGTGAGATCGGGGTTGCTAAGCATTAGGGGATACCGTAGCCGTAGCTCCTGATGATATCAAGTGCCTGTGTGCTGCGGCAGAATTGGAGAAATTCACGAGCTGCGGCGTTGTCCTGCAACAGTACCGCCTGTTGCTCAATGGGGGAGTAGAGATCTTGTGGGACTACCCACATAGATCCGGTCATGGGTTGGTCAGGGCGTTTTACCTGGGAGTAGGCCACAAAGCCAAGTTCGGCATTGCCGCTCTTTACAAACTGAAAGGCCTGCCCGATGTGTCCACCCCTTACCATGCGTCCGGTTAATTTGTCCCATACACCTCGTGCCTGCAACACCTCTTGGGCCGCCTTGCCATAGGGGGCTAGTTTGGGATTGGCGATGGCGATGTGGTGGAATTCACTCTGCTCCAGAACCTTGGCATCAGCATCTACATATCCATCTTTAGGGCTCCACAGCACGATCTTGCCAACGGCGTAGGTGAAACGGCTGCCGGGAAGTGCCAGCCCTTCTTCCTCCAGCAGTTTGGGGCGTCTGATGTCGGCGGCGAAGAATGCGTGGAAGGGTGCGCCATTCTTGATCTGCGCATAATGCTTGCCGGTAGATCCGAAGCTTAGAGTAACCTTGTGGCCAGTGCTGGCCTCGAATTGTTTGACTATAGGCTTGATGGTTTCGGTAAAGTTGCCGGCCACTGCCACGCGTATTTCATCGGCCATTGCTTGCCCTGCACCCAGGGTCAATATGCAGGTTATGGCTAGAGCGCGAAACGAATGTACCATTTTAATCTACATCTCCTTGAGTATGTGTAGTTATCTGTTTCGTAATGTATGGGCAGAATATAACGGCAGTCAATGACACTTGTTACTTCACTCTTTTTGTGGATGGTTATTGGGCAGCCAACTCTTCATCTGTTAAATCGCGATGGGAGTCATCGCAGAAGGGTTGGGTGGCTAATTCTCCACACAGGCACCAGCGCTTGGTTTCTCCTGCCTTGAGTTCAACCTTTATGGATCTGGCGCCTGCTATCTTTGGTTTGATCATCGGTTTTTTCTGCTGTTTTGCTACAGCTGAAGATCTATTTGCAGGGTCTCGCCATTGCGCCAAATGGTGACGGTAGTGTTGTCGCCCATGCTGAAGTCATCCAGACGTGATAGCAGTTCACGCACGCTGGTAACAGGGGTGTCGCCAAGTTTTGTGATTACATCTCCGGGCGTGACACTGCCATCTTTTTCTACATCTGTGCCTCTGAGGCCGGCTGTCTGGGCGGTTGATCCAGGAGTAACCCGTAGGATGAGCACACCTTCAACTCCGAGTTGTGACAGCAGGGTTTGGTTTATCTCTTGATTGATCTCGATCCCCAGTTGCGGCCTTTCGTAGCGCCCCTTGGTGATGATTTCCGGTATCACCTGATTCACCGTGTCTACCGGCACGGCAAAGCCGATTCCGGCGTAGGTGCCAGATGGACTGAAGATGGCGGTATTGATGCCGATGAGTCGTCCGGCGCTATCCAACAACGGTCCGCCGGAATTACCCGGGTTGATGGCGGCATCGGTCTGGATCAGATGGTCAATGCTGCTGTTGCGACCGCTGGACAGGCTTCGGTCCAGGGCTGAGATCACCCCCGAGGTGAGGGTGTAGTCCAGTCCAAACGGGTTGCCGATGGCGAATACTTTCTGCCCCACCTTGAGGTCGGCGCTGGTGCCGATGGGCACGGCGGGCGGGCTGTTGATTGGCACCCTGATGCGCAGGACCGCTAGATCGTGATCCGGACTAATGCCCACCAATGTAGCCATGTAGGTGCGGCCGTCATTCAGTCTGATCTGTGCCTCGGATGCGCGAGCGATGACATGGTTGTTGGTGACCACATGTCCCAGTTTGTCCCAGACAAAACCGGAGCCGGTCCCCTGGGGTACGTTGAATACGTTTTTGGTCCAGGGGTTCATCACCCGTTTCGAGGTGGAGATGTAGACCACCGCCGGACTGGCTTGCTCGAAGATCTCTATGGTGTTTTTCTCGTCCGCCGCCAATTCACCCCTGGCCGTGATGGTGCGGGGGGTTGTGGCCATGCCGATTATCCAGTGCTCAATCGCTGGCAGTAGATACAGGCCGATGCCGATCAGCAGAAACAGGATGGAGAGAAACTTTGCTATGGGTATTAGTTTGTCATTCATGCTTGCTAAGACTGTTCCGACTCACCCATCCCGGGGTTCATGGGTGAGATACCTTCCACCTCCAGGGTGATATGGCTAACCCTGGGCACCTTCTGTTTCACCGCCGCCTCCAACTCATCTATGATCTTCTCTGTGCGGGCTAAGGTGGCCTGAACGGCAGCGCGGGATTTTGCATAACAGATGACTTGCTCGGTGTTGCGTCGGTCCGATGGAATCTGTTGGATAATTTGATTCTGCAGTTCGGTTATCTGTTCCTGTAGTCCCGGCACTATGGCCTCCTCGCGCAATTCTATCTCTGCCACCAGTATAGTGTTGTTTTCGTCCACTATGATTGATCGTAGGTCATGGATGCGTTCCACCTCGCGATGTCCCTGCACTACCTGCATCAGCGCCGCCTCGGCCTTGTTGTCACGCATGTCAGCCAGAAAGCGCATATTGGTCCAACCAAGGTAGAAGGCGATCATCCCCAGCATGATGGCGATCAGGGCCGAGAAGCCGATGTCCCAGATTCCGTCTCCAGTGACGGCGGTCAGGCCAATCCCCATGGCCGCAAGCGCCAGTCCTATCATGGCTACTGCATCTTCCAATACCACTGCTACCAGCGTTGGGTCATCTGATTTGAGTAGATAGGCAAATGGGTTGTCGTGGCCGTCCCTGCGCATAGCAATCAGATACTCCTTTAGCGCAACCAGGAAGGAGTAGCCCTCTAATATAAATGCGATTAACAGAACCAGAATGTTGATCCAGAGCGGGTCCATGCTAAACCCCAGGATCATCACCTCGGTGGCGGCTTCCGCCTCTCCCAGGCCATGCCAACTATGCCAGGCGTGGGACAGGCCCAGACCGGAACCGATGGAGAACAGGCCGATGGCACTCCACAGATTCCATAGATACTTTTTTTGGCCATGGCCGAATGCGTATTGATCATCGGCCGGACGTTCCGACTCGCGCAGTCCCAGGAGCAGAAAGGCCTGATTCAGGGAATCCATCAGAGAGTGCACTGACTCGTTCATCATCGCAGCTGAGCCACTGATGAATGCGGCGATGAATTTGATTACGGTTACAATACTATTGGCCAGGATGGCCGTGACCACTGCCTTTTTAGATCCGTGCGACATATTTACCCCAGCGCTTTGACGAAAACTTTTGAATTGCGCTGGAAGTTATACAGTTCGCGCCGTTTAATCGGCAGGGACTTTACCGGCAACTCCTGAAATCCACGTTCCCGAAACCAGTGGGCGGTCTGGGTGGTGAGGACAAAGATCTTGTCCATGCCATTTTCCTGGGCCTGCTTTTCCATCGCCTGCAACAGGGTGTCACCGCGGCCACCATTACGATAGTCATTATGCACAGCCACGCAGGCCAGCTCCGCCATGCGCTCTTTCTCATAGCGGTAGAGCGCCGCGCAGCCGATGATCATGCCGTCCCGCTCCATCACAGTGAAACGGTTGATCTCGGTTTCCAGCAGTTCCCGGGAACGACGCACCAGCACGCCGGACTCCTCCATGGGGGAGAGCAGTTCCAGGATACCGCCCACATCGTCGATCTCTGCGGTACGGGTGACCTCGTATGGTTCGGCCGAAACCAGAGTGCCGGCACCATCCCGAGTGAATAGTTCTTGTAGCAGAACTCCGTCCACCAAGCGGCTCAGCAGATGGGCGCGATTGACGCCGATGCGACAGGCATTGGCAGTACTGCGCAGGGTATGGGCTAGATCTTCCTGTATCTTGCGGCGACGTCTTAGGATGTCGTCTATGTCCCGTGGCAGTAGATGTGTTAGCACATGCCCTTTTGAATCGGTCAACCCCTTGCCTTCCAGCAGATAGATGAGTTTGTCTGCACCTAGTGCTACCGCAATGGAGCTGCCTACATCTGATGCGCTCAGGTTGAACACCTCGCCGGTGGGGGAGTATCCCAGGGGTGGGATCAGGGCGATAGAGCCGGTCTCCAACACGCCATGAATGGCGCTGGCATCGACCCGCCGTACCTTGCCGGTGTGACCATAGTCGGTGCCGTTGTGTACGCCCAGGGGCCGTGCGGCAACAAAGTTGCCGGAGCTGACCCGGATGCGGGCGCCAGCCATTGGTGAGTTGGCCAGCCCCAGGGACAGCAGGGCCTCAATCTCGACCCGCACCATACCTGCTGCCTCCTTCACGCAGGCCAGGGCGGTTTCGTCCGTTACCCGGAGTCCATTTATATACTGCATCTCTGCCTTACGCAGATTCAGCCGCTGTTCGATCTGGGGCCGGGCGCCGTGGACCAGTACCAACTTTATGCCCAGCCCGTGCAGCAGGGCGATGTCGTGGATCAGGTTGGGAAAATTGGCATCGGCCACCGCTTCACCGCCAAACACGATGACAAAGGTGCGTCCCCGATGGGCGTGAATATAGGGCGATGAATTGCGAAACCAGTCCACAAAATGATCAGTCGGTTTGTTATTTGTTTTTGCCACGGCAGTAGTTTCCTTTGTTTGCACACAATTAAAGCGTCAAACCGTCAGGAAATCCATGTTTTTTAAAATGTTGAGTGCATTATTGTTGGAGTGGCCGTCCTGTTTCGTGCTTAATCAGAGGTCCCTTATGATAGATTGTGTCTTGATCTGTTGCATGCATGAGGATTGAGCTGGGTATGCTGTCTCCCTGGACGCGTTATCTGATGGTAGGTTTTTTGGCGCTGGCCTTGTCTGGTTGTGAACCTGCGCCGGTAGGTGAGTTGGTATCCGCACGGGTGGATGATGTAAGTGTACGCATTGTTATAGCCAAGGATGCTGAAGATCGACGCCAAGGGCTGATGGGGCGGCAGAGCCTGGGGCAGGACGAGGGGATGCTGCTGGTGTTTCCCCAGGAGAAGATAATCAGGCTCTGGATGTTGAACACCTCCCTACCACTGGATGCCGGATTTTTCGATCAGGATGGCGTTATGGTTGGAAGCGTTTCCATGAAACCGGATGGCGGTAAGCAGATACACCAGTCGCCTGTCCCAGCGGTTTATGCCTTGGAGATGAACCGAGGATGGTTTGAACGCAATGGCATTCGGGTTGGTGCTAGGTTGCATCTGCCGAATAAGGTTGAAGGTAGGTAACCTGTAATCTAGATCTGATCTGATCTGATCTGAATGCTTCCGTTATGCCGTGGCTTGATCCGGCATCCAGTAAACCCAACTCCTCCGGCATGACAGATTGTTTTTGATTAGGGTAGCCGCTTGCCTTATTTGTTCGCGAAAGGGACGTCTAGGGCAGAATTACAGTTGGATTGGCTTAATATGGTCACTAACGGCACACTTGAGACCCTACGCCAAACGCTAACTGTCAGATCAAGCCATAAATTATTTAAAGTTCCATCTAAAACAACCCCCCTCTTTTTATATGTAAACTTTGTTGAAGCCCTTTAAAGTATCTCAAGTTACAAGTTTGGTGTGCATATATGTTAAGTCGTACTCCTGCTAATAATAGGTTTGTGTGCGTATTGACAGCTTGACCAGCCCGGGCTATATTAGCGACATATTGTTACATAATGCGACATATTATCGCTTTTCGTAATAAGGAAGATGCGGTTATGGGGACTAGCGGCAGACTGTCGCAATCAGACAGGAGGTATCGTTGTCATGGCAACGAGTGTGAGATTAGACAATGACTTTGTGAGTGATGCCAAAGTCTATGCAGATGCAAATAAGCGTTCGGTGCCGAAACAGATTGAGCACTGGGCTGAAATCGGCAGGATGGTCGAGGATAACCCCGACCTACCCTATGGGTTCATTCAGCAGGTGGCGATTGCTGCCGCTGAAGTGAAAGCTGGGAAGGCAACTAAATATGAGCGAGGAAAGCGAGATTGAGGTTTTTGAAACGCCAATTTTCAGGAAGGCATTCAAAAAACTCCCGGAGCCTGAGAAAGTAACTGTCGAAGATGAAATCGACAAAATTATCAAAGATCCAGAAATCGGCGATCAGAAGAAAGGCGATCTCGACTATCTCCGTGTCCACAAATTCAAGCTGAATAATCAGCCCGTATTGCTGGGATACTCATGGCAAGAAGAGCGGCTTCATATTTATCTATTAAATCTTGGCCCACACGAAAACTTCTATAGCGCTGCAAAACAAAGACGCAAAGCTGATTTAAAGGTAATTTCCTAGATTTCTTCAACTGGATTGGCTAATGTTAATGGCCATCTAAACTGACCCACCTACGGCCAACAATTTTGACCCACCCATGGGGTGTTTCAGAGGCCGCAAGGCCGTACCCTACCCGCCATCAGATAAAGGGGACGCTACCCTTACATCAGATAAAGGGGACGCTACCCTTAAGATAAAGGGGATAAAGGGGACGCTACCCTTTAATAGTGAAATCTTGTACTATTTCAACCATGCCAAGACTTGCAAGAACTGTTTTTTCGGATATACCCCATCACGTCACCCAGCGTGGAAATCGGCTAGAAGATGTCTTTTTTGATAAAGAAGATCGGCATATCTATTTGGAATGGTTGGGTGAATACTGCCAAAAATGGCAGGTCGAGATACTTGCTTGGTGTCTGATGACCAATCATATCCATCTGGTTCTCAAACCGAGTACCGAAGAGGGTCTTCAGCGAGCGCTTAAGCCGTTGCATATGCGATATGCTCAGCACGTCAACAGGGCTAAAGGGTGGAAAGGCCACCTATGGCAAGGAAGATTCTTCTCCTCCCCTCTTGATGAAATCTATACTTGGTCGGCCATTCGCTATACGGAGAGAAACCCTGTAAGAGCAGGCATGGTAGATAAAGCCGAGGATTACGTATGGTCAAGTGCTGCAGCGCATTGTGGTTTGATGGAAAGTTCCCTATTGGCAACACTGCCGCAAACGGACAGGGCGGTTTCTGAAGGTGAATGGTCAGATTGGCTGGCCCTGCCGGAAAGTGAACAGGCAATCAATGTATTACGAAGGAATATCGAAAAAGGCCTTCCATGTGGAGACGAAAGTTTCATAGAGGCATTAGAAAGGCGAGCAAAGAGAGCTCTCCGGTTTCGCCCACAGGGTAGGCCGCCTATTAACAAAGGGTAGCGTCCCCTTTATCCATTTAAGGGTAGCGTCCCCTTTATCCATTTATCCACCTTTATCCAAGGGTAGCGTCCCCTTTATCCTCTGAAGGGTAGCGTCCCCTTTATCCAATGATTCAGGCATTTCCGACACTCGCGGTCACCCCGCTTTCCCACGAGTAACACGTCGCCCCAATTCTGCCGCTATTTGCTCCTGAAACAGCGAACTACCTAATGCATAGTTACCATAACAACATGGACACCCACCCGTAATCATATAACAACTTTGTCAAAACGATGCTCCTGACGTCGGGTCGTGATCTAGCACCACTTTTATGGACAGTTATTCACAGGCAGATAAGGGATTAAAGCGATCATATTAGTAAATCCTTAAGGTCCGTTCTGGTCACATCGCAGACCCATCATCTGAATTAGCACCTATCCCTGATTGTGGTTGGTCAGGACAGACAGAAGCGTTTGACCATGCCCTGTAATATCCCGATCATCGGCTGAATGCGTTCCAGGCCCAGATATTCATCGGGCTGATGGGCCTGATCAATGTCGCCCGGACCCAGTATTACTGTCTCCATCCCCAGCTGATGCAGATAGGGCCCTTCGGTGCCAAAGGATGCGGAGATGGAGCTTTCGCCGCTAAGCTCTTCCGCCGCCTGGATGATTGCAGCAGTGGCGGGCGTCTCCATGGCCGGAATGCCTTCGAAGCTTGCCTCCATCTCCAGCTTGAGCTCGCTTCCACGTAGCAGATCATGCAGGCGTTGGCTTAGTTCAGCGCGCAGTTGCTCCAGCTCCATGCCCGGTAGTGGGCGCAGGTCGATCTGTAGTTCACACTCGGCACAGATGCGGTTGGGGTTGTCGCCGCCCTGGATGCGTCCCAGATTGATGGTCGGAACCTCTACCTTGAACAGAGGGTTGCGATGTTTTTGTTGGAGCTCATCCCGCCATTTTAAGATCTCTCCCATCACCCGGTGCATTCCCTCCAGGGCGCTGACGCCCAGACTGGGGTCGCTGGAGTGGCCGGAGCGCCCAAGTAGCCGAATGGTCTCCATGGCGACGCCCTTGTGCATACGGATGGGTTTTAGCCCAGTGGGTTCGCCGATCAGTGCATGCCGTCCCAGTCTGCGGTTCTCCGCCACCAGGGCCTTGGCCCCGTGCATGCTGCTCTCTTCGTCCGCTGTGGCGAGGATGGTCAGGGGCTGGTTGAGTCTACCCAGATCAAGATCTCGCACCGCCTCGATCACCAGGGCAAAGAAGGCCTTCATGTCTGACGTGCCCAGACCATAGAGACGTCCGTCCCGCTGGGTGAGTTTGAATGGGTCTTGACTCCAGCGCCCTTCATCGTATGGAACCGTGTCGGTGTGGCCGGACAGCACCAGACCCTGGTCGCCGCTGCCTGCGGTTGCGATCAGGTTGGCCTTGCCGGGGTGGCCGCTCAGGTGGTCTATCTCTATGTTGAAGCCGAGTGGTTCCAGCCAACCGGCAAGTAGTTCTACCACCTCCAGGTTTGGCTGGTCCCACTTGGGGTTGATGCTGCTCACCGATGGGATGGCGATGAGCTGTTCGATCATGGCGATACAGTCAGGTGTTTTCATAATTTAGACCAACTGGTTGGATGATGCATATTATCAGAGACGCTCGAACGCTCCACCCACTTGTTGCGAGGTGGTATGCTTTAAGAGAACTTCTGATTAAGTTCAGCTATATAATAGTACGCCATGTTTGAACGCATTGGCGCCGGACTCATTTTACTTGTTGTGGAGAGAAAGATGCCCCGATACCGTTCCTACACCACCACTCATGGTCGCAATATGGCTGGAGCTCGATCCCTGTGGCGCGCTACCGGGATGACCGACGGCGATTTTGATAAGCCGATAATCGCGGTGGTCAACTCCTTTACCCAGTTTGTTCCGGGGCATGTGCATCTTAAAGACCTGGGCCAGATGGTGGCGCGGGAGATCGAGGCGGCGGGCGGGGTGGCCAAGGAGTTCAACACCATCGCCATCGATGACGGTATCGCCATGGGGCACGGCGGCATGCTTTACTCTCTGCCGTCGCGGGATATCATCGCCGATTCTGTAGAGTATATGGTCAACGCCCACTGCGCCGATGCCATGGTCTGTATCTCCAACTGTGACAAGATAACCCCGGGGATGTTGATGGCCTCCATGCGCCTGAATATCCCCACGGTGTTTGTCTCCGGCGGACCGATGGAATCGGGCAAGGTGGTGATCGACGGCGAGGAGATACATCTGGATCTGGTGGATGCCATGGTATCTGCCGCCAACCCGGAAGAGACGGATGAAGAGGTGGCCCTGATCGAGCGCTCCGCCTGTCCCACCTGCGGTTCCTGTTCCGGTATGTTCACCGCTAACTCCATGAATTGTCTCACCGAGGCCCTGGGGCTGAGTCTGCCCGGCAACGGTTCTCTGTTGGCCACCCACGCCTATCGCAAGGATCTGTTTTTGGAGGCCGGACGTCAGATAGTCGAGCTGGCGCGTCGTTACTACGAACAGGATGACGAGTCAGCGTTGCCGCGCAGTATCGCGACCTTCGAGGCATTTGAGAACGCCATGACCCTGGATATCGCCATGGGCGGCTCCACCAACACCGTGTTGCATCTGCTGGCGGCGGCCCAGGAGGCGGAGGTGGAATTCAGCATGGAGGATATAGATCGCCTCTCCCGCAAGGTGCCGAATCTGTGCAAGGTAGCCCCTTCAACCCAGAAGTATCATCTGGAAGACGTGCATCGCGCCGGTGGCGTGATGGGTATCTTGGGCGAGCTGGAGCGGGCTGGCCTGCTGAATCTGGATATCCCGACGGTACATAGCTCTAGCATGGGGGCAGCCATACAGAAATGGGACGTGGCGCGCAGTGATGCTGCTGTCGCCCGGGAGAGATACCTCGCCGGTCCCGGCGGTGTGCCCTCCATCGAGGCCTTTAGCCAGAATAAACTGTGGCCGGATCTGGATGTGGATCGGGAGAATGGCTGTATCCGCTCCAAGGAGCATGCCTATAGTCAGGACGGTGGCCTCGCCGTGCTCTATGGCAATCTGGCAGAACACGGTTGTATTGTGAAGACCGCCGGTGTGGACGAATCCATCCTGGTGTTTAAGGGGCCGGCCAGGATCTTCGAGAGTCAGGATGCCTCGGTCGAGGCGATATTGAACGACGAGATCAAATCGGGCGATGTGGTGCTGATTCGCTACGAAGGTCCCAAGGGTGGACCAGGTATGCAGGAGATGCTTTATCCCACCAGCTACCTTAAATCCAAGGGGTTGGGTGCTGCCTGCGCCTTGATTACCGACGGGCGTTTCTCTGGCGGTACTTCCGGTCTTTCTATTGGCCACTGCTCACCCGAGGCTGCCGAAGGCGGCAATATCGGTCTGGTGCAGGAAGGAGACCTGATCGAGATTGATATCCCTGCCAGAAGCATAAATGTTGTCGTCAGTGATGATGAGCTGGCTGCGCGTCGTAGCGCTATGCAGGCCAAAGGAGATAAGAGCTGGCAGCCGGTCCATCGAGAGCGGGTGGTATCTCAGGCGCTTAAGGCCTATGCCGCCCTTACCACCAGTGCGGCCCGAGGTGCGGTGAGAGATCTGTCTCAACTCAAACGTAGTTGATATCTACAACTATGAATCTGCGGCTGAAAACTACCAGGTCTGTTTTCGGTTGCGGGTCTGCAGGCGGGGCAGGATCATACCGATGATGATCCCCAAGACGGTCACGCCTGCACCAACCATAAACCAGTATTGAGCCTGAGCGTTTTTGAGCTCACGCAGTTCCTGTTTGGTGTTTTCCATCTCCCAGGTTTGGGATGCCAATTGTTTGCGTAGCTCCTTACGCTCCTCGGAGATGCGCACGGCATCTGCGGATATCTCTTTTATCTCTTTAAGCTCGGAATCAATGCTGGTATTAGAGGATTCAAGCCTGCTGTGCTGATCTGAAAGTTGCTTGTGCTTTAGCTGCAATTCCTGATGTTGGCGTGTTGCCTGATCCAGACGTTGCTTCATTTCGGCGTATTGTTCTTCTGCCTTGGCCACCCTCTCTCTGGCGCCGGGTGATTCCATCAACTGCCTAGTCAGGACAAACCCAATCTTGCCCATGCTGTCACGAACCTTGGAGTACCCGGACCCTCTATTGGTTGAAACTAGTTTAACCTTTTCCCCGGCCGGGAGCATGCGCTGGATCTTGTGATCAGTCCCTTCACCGGCCCGCAGGGTGATGTGTGTCTGGTCAGTAATATAGCGTGTCTCCGCCTGGAGGCCGCCAATAACGAGTAGCAATAGTAGAGGGATAACTCTTTTCACGATTTAGGTTTTAATTTTAACCGGTAGGTTGGATGGACGTATTCTTTCAAAACCTAATCTGGATGTCCAAGCAGTTTTTATGATCTGTGGACTGGTAACGTTTTTTATCCAGGGGGAAGATGATAAATGTCAGGAACATACTATGAATTATTGATAGTTATGCACATATGATGTCTGCACCTACAACACTCGTGGTATTTTTGCAATATTGCGGAGCAATATTCTGGGTTATGATCGTAACTTATTGATAGTATAAGGTATATGCAATTTGTACATTTTTTTTACAATTTGTTTATACGCTACTATCCTCAAGGGGTAGGTGGATGTTGTGGCATCTTTTGCACAGAGTTATCCACAGTAAATGTGGATAAAGTGATAATCCCTTTTGCAACATGGTGATAGCTGGATTGGTGGATGCTTTACTTAATAAATGGCAGCTAACCTCTGGTTGGTATATTTGCTCGATTCCAGGTTGGAGTGAGCAATAGATTTTATTCATCTGTATTTGCGGCGATATTCCGTTATAATCCCTCGCTTTTTCCTCAAGGAAAACCCTATTCGTGATTACTAAACTCCGCAATATTGCCATTATCGCCCATGTGGACCATGGCAAGACCACCCTGGTGGATCAGCTGTTGCAGCAGTCCGGCACCCTGGGCGAACGTTTCGGTGTAGTGGAGCGTGTAATGGATTCCAACGATCAGGAGAAGGAGCGTGGTATCACCATCCTCTCCAAGAACACTGCCCTCATTTGGAATGGCTATCGCATCAATATCGTCGACACACCTGGCCATGCCGATTTTGGTGGTGAAGTGGAGCGGGTCCTATCTATGGTGGACTCAGTGCTGTTGCTGGTGGATGCAGTTGATGGCCCAATGCCCCAGACCCGCTTTGTCACCAAGAAGGCGTTTGAGCACGGTCTTAAGCCGATTGTGGTGGTGAATAAGATCGATCGCGACGGAGCCAGGCCAGACTGGGTTGTAGACCAGACCTTTGAACTGTTTGACCGCTTGGGTGCCAGTGATGCGCAGTTGGATTTCCCCATAATCTTTGCTTCTGCAATCAATGGCTATGCTGGTTTGACGTCAGATGTTAACTCCGGAGATATGACCCCATTGTTTGAGGCTGTCGTGGCAAACTGTCCGGCCCCGGATGTGGACCCGGATGGACCGTTCCAGATGCAGATATCTAACTTGGATTATAGTAGCTATGTTGGTGCCATCGCCGTCGGCCGTGTCACTCGCGGTAGCGTAAAGCCCAATCAGCAAGTGATAGTGTCCAAGTACGACGGCAAGCAGTATAAGGCCAAGATTGGCCTGGTATACGGATATATGGGGCTGGAGCGCAGCGAGGTGAAGCAGGCAGGCGCCGGTGACATTATAGCTATTACCGGGATTGATGCGCCCAATGTCTCTGATACCCTATGCGACCCTGCACATGTTGAAGCCATGCCTCCTCTCAGTGTAGATGAGCCCACGGTTTCCATGACCTTTCAGGTTAACTCCTCTCCCTTTGCTGGCAAGGAAGGTAAGTACGTCACTTCACGTCAGCTCAAGGAGCGTCTGGAAACAGAGTTGATCCACAATGTGGCGCTGCGGGTGGAAGAGGGTCCTGATTCGGAGAAATTTAAGGTATCAGGCCGTGGTGAACTGCACCTTTCAGTGTTGTTGGAGAACATGCGACGTGAGGGCTTTGAGCTGGCCGTTTCTCGTCCGGAAGTGATCTTTCGTGAGATCGATGGCGAGGTGTGTGAACCCTATGAACAGTTGACCGTGGATGTGGAAGAGTCGCATCAGGGCGGCATCATGGAAGCCCTGGGTTCACGCAAAGGTGAGCTGAAGGATATGGTTCCTGACGGCAAGGGGCGGGTTCGTCTCGACTACATTATTCCGTCTCGTGGCTTGATCGGCTTTCAGACTGAGTTCATGACTACAACCTCAGGCACTGGTCTTATGTACCATGTGTTCGATCACTATGGCCCGGCCCAGCACGGTGGAATCGCGCCGCGCAAGAATGGTGTGTTGATCTCCAATGGTCAGGGCAAGGTGTTGGGATATGCTCTTTTCTACCTGCAGGAGAGGGGTAGGATGATTTCTTTACCAGGAGATCAAGTCTATGAAGGCCAGATTGTCGGTATTCACTCCCGCGATAATGATCTGGTGGTCAATCCACTGAAGGCTAAGCAGCTCACCAATGTTCGTTCCTCTGGTAAAGACGACGCCATTGCACTGACAACATCAGTGAAATTTTCCCTGGAACAGGCATTGGAGTTTATTGAAGAGGATGAGTTGGTAGAGATCACTCCGAACTCAATACGTATTCGCAAGCGCCATCTGAAAGAGCATGAGCGCAAAAAGGCATCGCGCGAGAGGCTGCAAGTATAGGTTTTTAGGAACTGAAATGAGAAAACCCCGAGGCAATCCGTGCCATCGGGGGTTGTGTCGCCGTGCTTGGTTGGCAATGTATGTCCCGTCCGTAAGACCCTTCCCTGAATATTATTGTTTGATCCCTGTTTGGCGACACACACAGGTTGCCACAGTACGGCTTTTGTCAACGTACTCATTTCTAACTTTTTTATGTAGGAAATTCCCTACAAGCGCCTTGGTGACCTGAGGTGATTACCTCGGTACACTCTACTTTCTATGGACGTTATGTATCCAGACATCAAACCTTATGCAACTCATCAACTGAGAGTGGATGCTATTCACACCCTGTATGTTGAGGAGTCTGGGGAGCCGGATGGCATCCCTATCCTGTTCCTGCATGGCGGCCCCGGGGCAGGATGTGAGTCCCATCATCGCCGTTTCTTTGATCCAAACCGCTACCGGATAATCCTGTTCGACCAGAGGGGCTGCGGACGTTCCACTCCTCATGCAGAGTTGGATGGCAATGATACTGACCGACTGGTCTCGGATATCGAGGCTATTCGTGAGTTCCTGGGGATAGATCGTTGGATGGTGTTCGGTGGGTCCTGGGGTTCCACCCTGGCCCTGGCCTACGCCGAAGCTTATCCACGCCAGGTCATGGGTTTGGTACTGCGCGGGATCTTTTTGTGTCGGCAGCGTGAGATCGAGTGGTTCTATCAAGAAGGCGCCAACCGTATCTTCCCGGATTATTGGCAAGCCTATGTATCGATAATCCCAAGCGCCGAGCGGAGCGATATGCTCAGGGCCTACTACCGTCGTCTCACCGGCGCGGATGAGTTGGCGCGCATGGCAGCGGCAAAGGCTTGGGCGTTGTGGGAAGCGCGGACCGCAACTCTGTTACCTGCCAAAGAGATTGTTGAGCATTTTTCTGATCCCCATGTAGCCCTTAGTCTGGCGCGTATCGAGAGTCACTACTTCGTCAATAACTCGTTTTTAGCACCCAATCAGCTGCTGGACAGTGTCCACAAGATCTCTGATATTCCCGGGATTATCATCCAGGGGCGTTATGATCTTATCTGTCCAATGGAATCCGCCTGGGAGCTACACCGCCTTTGGCCTAAGAGTAAGCTGCAAATCATTGATAATGCGGGACATTCGGCTTCCGAGACTGGAATATGCCGGGCGTTGATTCAGGCAACTGACTACTTTGCAGAGCAGCTGGAATGATCGGTCTGTTACAGCGTGTTTCCCGGGCCCAGGTTGCGGTGGATACCGAGGTGGTTGGAGAGATTGAACGTGGCCTGTTGGTGTTGATCGGGGTTGAGCGGGAAGATAACGAGGCCAAGGCAGATCGACTGCTTGAACGTCTGCTTAGTTACCGAGTATTTCCTGATGTCGATGACCGGATGAATCTTAGTCTGCGGGATATCGGGGGTGATCTGCTATTAGTGCCGCAATTTACCCTGGCCGCAGACACCAAAAAGGGTAATCGTCCTGGATTTTCCAATGCGGCAAAGCCGGACGACGGTCAGTATCTGTTCAACTATCTATATGCACAGGCCAGAGAGCAGCACGCCAGGGTCGAAAAGGGTATTTTTGGGGCAGATATGCAGGTTTCTCTCACTAATGACGGACCGGTAACCTTCTGGTTGCAGTGCTGATTTAGTAAATAAGTCTAGTTCAAGATGCTGTGGGAATATCTGAACTAAGTAACCTTCGGCCGATTCTCGGCCTCTACGATCTTTTTTCCTTTGAATAGGCTGGTTAGCCATCAGAGGAAGTAAAGTTTTTTTCTGTTCTGCCGCCACAAACCTCATGGAAGCGCTAAATGCGCATAATCAAAGCCGTCGTAGATCAAACTTTGCGAGCTTTTGGGGATTAATATGACATCAAAAACACTGTGTTATCTGCGCGACCTCAGCCTTGCACGAAAGGTTGTGGTGTTTATTTTACTCATATTGCTCGCCTTTGCCTTCATCGTTCAGCAGTACCAGTACAGCCTCTCACTAGTGGATGAAGCGGATCGAGAAAATGAAAGAATTCACCAGATAGGCGGCCTTATTCAACAGGTGGAGACTGATGTCATTGCCAGCAGACTGCCGGAAAAGGAATTTTTGTTGCGAGGCGACCGGAGCAGCGTAAAAGAACATGACGAGTTGTTGCGTGAGGTCTACGCCAATCTGGATCTGCTGGAATCACAGCTTAAGCCTGAACAAAAACAGATGATTAAGTCCATTAAGGATACTCTGGACGGCTATATACGTAATTTTTCTGTGCTGGTTTCCCTGAAGATCAGGCTCGGGCTCAGCAACGCCGGGGGGCTGGTCAGGAAGCTGCGAAGATCAGTGACAGCAGTTGAGGCTGTGGTCAAAGGGGTTGATGATCCGGCCCTGTTGTATCGGATTGAGGCTATGCGTGGCTATGAGAGGGATTATCTTATCTTCAAGGATGATAAATTCTACCAGGGTCTGGAGAGAGAGATGGTGGAACTCCAGAATGTCTTGAGAGAATCCCCGCTGAATGAGCAACAGAAAAAGAAGATTGCCGAAAAGATAAAGGTCTACCAGAAGAGTTTTAGCAAGATCCAAGACGGTATAAGCAAGATAGACGATGTTGTAGAGACATTCAGGCAATCTGCCGATGCTGTTGCTCCGGTTATCAAGGAGTTAAGGGCCCAGAGTCAGCGTATGCTTGCCGACAATGCCAAGGCCTTAGTCGAAGCCACAGATGCCGTACATCAGCGCTTTCTTATCATCATCATCGCAGTTGCCTTGACGGTAACCCTGGTGCTTTGGTTCTCTGCGCGTGGAATAGTGCGCGGTGTGAGCAGGGCAGTGGAGATCGGCTCCAACGTCGCGCAAGGCGATCTATCTAATGTGATTGTATCCAACACCAATGATGAGGTTGGCACCCTGCTCAAGACCTTGGATCGGATGCAGCAACAACTTAAAGAGAGTATCGAGAGGGATCGTAGAATCACGGTCGAGGCCCTGCGTATTCAGACTGCCCTGGACAATGTATCTACCAGCGTTTTGGTATTGGACAAGGATTACCGGATCATCTACCGGAACCAGAGCGCGCATGACATGCTTGAACATGCCGAACAGAGCATCCAGGAAGAGATTCCGGAATTTTCTACTGTAGCTCTTATGGATGGCACCGTTGACGATCTTCACTGCGAATCGGTGTTTTCACGTGAAATGCTAGACGAGCTGAAGGATACCCACAGAACCAGGATAATCTTGGGTGGTTACACCTTCGACGTAACTACCAACGCGGTAGTCAATAGTGATGGCGAACGTGTCGGTACCGCCATGGAGTGGGATGATGTCACAGATCAAGTTCGGGTGGAGCAGGAGATCGATAGTGTTGTCTCATCGGTCTCGGCCGGAGATTTCGATCAGCTGATCAGCATGAAAGATAAACAGGGCTTTTTTCTCTCGCTGGGGGCAGGGATCAATGAGCTCACCAATGCTGTATCCGATAGTATTGCAGAGATGGAACAGGTGCTGGGCAGCTTGGCGGACGGTAACCTGTCACACCGGATTGGAGGTGGTAAGCAGGGCGCATTTAGTCGGTTGGCTGGCTGCACCAATATAACCATCTCCAGATTAGATGAGATCGTGACGGAAATACGTGAGGTGGCAGGCCATGTCGCTATCATGTCCAACGAGATATCCAGTGGTAATGAGAATATGTCTCACCGCACCGAGGCCCAGGCCTCCAGCTTGGAGGAGACGGCATCCACCATGGAAGAGTTCACCGGGACGATCAAACAAAATGCCAGCAGCGCCCAGGAGGCCAATCAATTGGCCGAAAATGCCAAAGGGCTGGCGGAAAAAGGCGGGGTTGTGGTGACTGAGGCCATAGGCGCCATGCAGGAGATTACCGCCGCCAGTGACAAGATCTCAAATATCATCGGCGTTATAAACGATATTGCATTCCAGACCAATCTATTGGCCCTTAACGCCTCGGTGGAGGCGGCGCGCGCCGGCGAACAGGGCCGCGGGTTTGCCGTGGTTGCGACCGAGGTGCGCAATCTGGCCGGGCGCAGCGCTCAGGCCGCCAAGGAGATCAAAGATCTTATCCATAACAGTCGCGCAAAGGTCGAGTTCGGAACCGAGCTGGTGAATCAGTCGGGAGAGAATCTGAAAGAGATAGTTTTTGCGGCACAGAAGGTAAACGATATCGTCTCTGAGATTGCGGCCGCCAGCCGGGAGCAATCGGTTGGGGTTGAGCAGGTCAATCACGCCATCACCGATATGGATGGGGTGACCCAGCAGAACGCCGCCCTGGCGGAAGAGACCTCGGCCGTAAGCCATTCACTGGCTGATCAGGCGGCCAAGTTGAAACAGGCGGTTGACTTCTTCAGTACAGTGAAGGATGAAAAGTCGAAGAAGAACCACGAGCTAAAGGCGATTTAGGGGGGCTTTTTAGTAAACGGTTTTGAATGGCTGTTCCGGGTGTGGTGGACAAACCGTTCTCTCCATTAGGCATGCATATAAATATTTACCCGCACGGCAGTTCAAGATAACTGCAATTGTCCGCACTTTCGAATAAAATGCTCCTTTCGGCCGATTGAGTCGGTCTTTGTTAGCTGAAGGGGTTTTATCAACCCCTAAACTTGGCGGAGCATATTTATGCAACGAAGCGCGGAGATAGAGCGAAATACCCTGGAGACCAAGATCAGCGTAAGCATTGATCTGGATGGCAAGGGTGAGTGCTCACTTACTACCGGCATGCCGTTTCTGGAGCACATGCTGGATCAGGTGGCGCGCCACGGGATGATGGATATCAGCATTCAGGCTGAGGGTGATCTGCACGTAGATGGACACCACACCGCAGAGGATATCGGCATCAGCCTGGGACAGGCGGTGGCACAGGCGGTGGGTGACAAGAAAGGCATCCGGCGCTACGGACACGCCTATGTGCCACTGGACGAGGCCCTGTCGCGAGTGGTGGTGGACTTCTCCGGCCGTCCCGGTCTTGAATTTGCGGTGGAGTTTCCCCGCGCCAAGGTGGGGGCGTTTGATACCGAGCTGTTCTACGAGTTCTTTCAGGGGTTTACCAACCACGCTGGAGTAACCCTGCACCTGGACTGTCTGCGCGGACACAATGCTCACCACATCGCCGAGACCCTGTTCAAGGCCTTTGGGCGTGCCCTGCGTATGGCGCTGGAGTTGGATCCGCGGATGGAGGGGATCACTCCCTCTACCAAGGGTTCGCTCTGATCCCAATCTTCAAGAGTTAGTCGGGTAGAGAATCAATGTCGAAAACGATTGCAGTCATTGACTATGGCATGGGTAACCTGCGTTCCGTGTCCAAGGCCATAGAGCATGTGGCGGAGGCGGATGACCGGGTACTGGTGACCGATGACCCCGGGCTGATCCTGTCTGCCGATCGGGTGGTATTCCCCGGTCAGGGTGCGGCACGGGAGTGTATGGCTGCGATCTCTGATCATCACCTGAATCGGGCGGTGCTGGATGCGGCCAACAGCAAGCCGTTTCTGGGGATCTGCATGGGACTACAGGTGCTGATGGAGTTCAGCGACGAGAACGGCGGGACCGATCTGCTGGGGCTGTTCCCCGGCAAGGTGCGCCATTTTCCTGAAGGTGTGGATGGCCACGGTCAACGCATGAAGATACCGCACATGGGCTGGAACCGGGTGCATCAGTTGCATCCACATCCACTGTGGGACGGTATCGCTCAGGATAGTCGCTTCTACTTTGTACATAGCTACTACGTGGACCCAACAGAGAACGACCTGACTGCGGGCACCACGGATTATAGTGCGACCTTCGCCAGTGTGATCGCCAGAGACAATCTGTTTGCCACTCAATTTCATCCGGAGAAGAGTGCGGACGCCGGTCTGCGCCTGCTGCGAAATTTTATCAACTGGGACATCTGAGGTTTTATAACGTGTTATTGATACCTGCCATTGATCTAAAGGACGGTCGCTGTGTGCGACTGCGCCAAGGCCGCATGGATGATGAAACCATCTTCTCCGATGATCCGGTGGAGGTGGCTGGACGCTGGGTAGCTGCCGGTGGCCGTCGGCTGCATCTGGTTGATCTGAACGGGGCCTTTGCCGGAGAGCCGGTAAATGGCGAGGTGATCCAGGCCATTGCGGCGGCCTACCCGGATATACCGATTCAGGTTGGCGGCGGCATCAGAGACGAGAAGACCATAGCGGCCTATCTGCAAGCCGGGGTTGATTTTGCCATCATCGGTACCCAGGCGGTGCAGGACCCGGAGTTTGTGGGCCGTGCCTGCAAGGCGTTTCCCGGACACATCATAGTCGGGTTGGACGCCAAGGACGGGATGGTAGCCATCGACGGCTGGGCCACCATCACGGAACACCATGTGACGGATCTGGCCAAACGGTTTGAGGACGCTGGCGTGTCTGCCATCGTCTATACGGATATCGGGCGTGACGGCATGCTTACCGGACCCAATGTCGAGGCCACCGCCGCCCTGGCCAATGCCGTCCGCATCCCGGTAGTGGCGTCTGGCGGTATCACCAATATCGATGATATCCAGGCGCTGTGTGAGGCCGATACGCAAAATATCACCGGTGCCATCACCGGGCGCGCCATCTATGAGGGAACCCTGGATTTTGCCGCAGGCCAGAAACTTGCTGATAAGCTGACCAACCCCAACTAAAGAGCCTGAAGATATGTTGGCGAAAAGAATCATACCCTGTCTCGACGTAGATGCCGGCCGCGTGGTCAAGGGCGTCAAGTTCGTAGAGATACGCGATGCCGGAGACCCGGTGGAAGTGGCACGGCGCTATAACGAAGAGGGGGCGGATGAGATCACCTTTCTGGATATAACCGCCAGCTCCGACGACAGAGACACCATCGTGCATGTGGTGGAACAGGTCGCCAGTGAGGTGTTTATCCCCCTAACCGTGGGCGGCGGCATCCGCAGTTGTGAGGATGTGCGGCGTATGCTGAATGCCGGAGCCGACAAGGTGGCCATCAATACGGCAGCGGTGTTCAACCCTGAGTTTGTCAAAGAGGCCACCAGCCGCTTTGGTTCTCAGTGTATTGTGGTGGCCATTGATGCGAAGAAGGTCAGTGCTGAGGGCGAGCCGCTAAAGTGGGAGATATTCACCCACGGCGGACGCAAGCCTACTGGACTGGATGCGATTGAGTGGGCGCAGCGTATGGTGAAGTACGGTGCAGGCGAGATACTGCTTACCAGCATGGATCGTGATGGCACCAAGATCGGGTTCGATCTGGAACTGACGCGTGCCATAAGTGATGCTGTGGCGATCCCCGTTATCGCCTCTGGTGGTGTGGGCGATCTGCAACATCTGGTGGATGGGGTAGACCAAGGTGGAGCCGATGCGGTGTTGGCGGCGAGTATTTTCCACTTTGCGGAGTACAGTATAGGCGAGGCCAAACAGTACATGGCTGAGCGCGGGGTTGAGGTACGATTGGACTAATTACGGGTTTGCTGCTGAACGGAAATAACTGATGCAACGACTAACCACTACTTCTCTGTCACTTCTGATCCTGGTGTTTGCCTTGATTAGCGATGCGGTTGCGATCGGTGATCAGGAAGCCAAGATGCGCGAGGTCATTGATGTGCTGGAGGCCATCAACAGAATACCGGAAAACAGCATCCCGCCAGCCCTGCTGCGCAATGCCAAAGGAATCGCCATCATCCCCTCCGTGGTCAAGGTGGGACTAGTCATCGGAGGCAGGTATGGCAAGGGCGTGGTAACAGTGCGTAAGGCCGACGGTAGCTGGAGTAACCCACTGTTTCTCTCTGTTTCCGGCGGCAGTGTCGGCTGGCAGGTAGGGGCGCAGTCCACGGATGTCATTCTGGTGTTCAAGACCCGTAAAAGTATCGACGATATAATCAACGGCAAGTTTACCCTGGGGGCGGATGCCTCGGTTGCGGCGGGCCCGGTAGGGCGTATGGCATCTGCCGCTACCGATATCAAGATGGGATCGGAGATATATTCATACTCGCGCAGCCGAGGGTTGTTTGTCGGCATCACCCTGGATGGGGCGAGGTTGAGTATAGAACAGAAGGACAATGCCAGTTATTACCGGAACAAATCACTGCAACCAGCCCAGATATTAGCGGGAGACCATATTGCTGCACCCGCGTCCACCGGTCGGCTGCGAGACATTCTAAACAGGTTTGCCAAGTAACAGGTTATGAGCGAGATACTATCCCAACTAACAGAGGTGCTGGAGCAGCGCAAAGGTGCGGATCCAGACTCATCCTATGTATCAGCCCTGTATCAAAAGGGGTTGGATGCAATCCTGAAGAAGATAGGTGAGGAGGCCACCGAGACGGTGATGGCGGCCAAGGATGGGGACAGTGAAAAGATAGTGTATGAGGTGGCCGATCTCTGGTTTCATACCATGATCCTGCTGGCTCGAGAGGGATTGAGCGCCGATGATGTGCTGGCAGAACTGGATCGACGTTTTGGCCTGTCAGGTCTGGAAGAGAAGAGCCAGCGTGGTTCCAGCTAGCTGATTGTTTAATCAGAAGTTCCCAAAAAAAACACTAAATTCTGCGTCTGGGCGAAAATTCGGTTATTATCATCCACATTACAATAATTCGGTGATCCGTCGCGGGTCTGTTGATTTTAGGTCTGGATGCCTGTGGGCTGGCCGGACCAAGCTTTTACTGAGTGGAGATGACAATGGGTTTTGGTGGAATAGGTGTCTGGCAGTTATTGATTGTTCTGGTGATCGTATTATTGTTATTCGGCACCAAACGGTTGAAGAATATCGGCTCTGATCTGGGTAATGCGATCAAGGGTTTCAAGGGCGCAGTAACCGATGGCGAGAAAGATGTGGAGAAAGATGCGGAGAAAGCAAAGCTGGAAAAGGATGTCGAAGAGAGTGTTATCGAGGGAGAGGTAACCCAAAAAGAGGTCTCGGAAGAGAAGGATAAATCCTGATTTCTGCATTCATCAGGTTGTTTCTGCCGTTAGGTTACTGGCTGCGCTATGTTTGATATTGGTTTCTGGGAGTTGGTGATTATTGGTCTGGTGGCGTTACTGGTGGTTGGACCAGAGCGGCTTCCGAGGCTGGCCTATACCGCAGGCAAGTGGCTGGGTAAAGGCCGCGCCATGATCGGCTCAATAAAATCAGAGATCGACCGCGAGATGCAGGCGGATGAACTGAAACGGGTGATAGAAGAGCAGAAGAAACTTCTGAATCCTCTAGAAGAGATCATAGAAGAGACCGAAGACTCTTTGAGTCAATTCGAAGAAGAGACCAATGTCACAATCGAAGACCAGGGCCACGAAGATCAAGAATCGCAAGAATCAGAATCCGAGCCAGATCCAAGTCTCAATGAATCCGCAAAATAGCAGTTCCTACAGAGTATGACCCAGGATAACGACCAAGATTATGCTGAGTTGGGGGAGCAATCCTTTGTCACTCATCTAGTGGAATTGCGCGACCGTCTGATACGTGTAGTGATCGCAGTTCTATTGATATTCCTCTGCTTGTTTCCATTCGCCAACGATATCTACACCATGGTTGCAAGCCCATTGATGGCGCATCTGCCTGAAGGGACCAGCATGATCGCCACCGAGGTGGCATCACCCTTTTTGACCCCATTTAAACTAAGCCTGGTGGCAGCGACATTCATCTCTATGCCATTTATCCTGTTCCAGCTTTGGTCGTTCATTGCCCCTGGTCTGTACAAGCATGAGAAGAGGATGGTGGTGCCGCTGGTGGTATCCAGCACCATTCTGTTTTACACCGGTATGATCTTTGCCTATTACGTGGTGTTTCCGCTGGTCTTTGGCTTTCTTACCGGCACTGTCCCCGAGGGGGTTACCGTAGCTACGGATATCGGTAAATATCTGGACTTTGTCCTGACCCTGTTCTTTGCGTTTGGTATGGCGTTTGAGGTACCTATCGCCATTATTATCCTGGTATCCATGGGGATAACCACGCCGGACAGCCTGACCGAGAAGCGTCCCTATATTGTCGTGGGGGCCTTCTGTGTCGGTATGCTGCTGACGCCGCCGGATGTTATCTCCCAGACCTTATTAGCCCTGCCGATGCTGATTCTGTTTGAATTCGGCGTGTTATTTTCGCGGATTATGCTGCGGAAAAAGGAAGAGCGGGAGAGTGATTGTGCTGAGCATGCCGATGATCTTGGACAAGAGGGCGAAGATGATCAGCATGACGGTGCTGCTGCTGAGACGCTGTCAGTGGAAGGGGATGAGATCTTAGAAAAGGACCGGTTTTCCCCTCTGACGGAGGAGGAGCTGGACAGTGAGCTGGGCAATACCGAGCTAGATCCAGAAGATATCAAATGACCGTGCTCTCAGCGATAGCGCATACGGGTACCGTGGAGTAAAGATAGGCCGATCTCATCGGCGCTCAACTCTGAAGGAAACAGGGTGCCGGATATCTTCGCACCACTTATGCTGACGCCATTAAGTATGGTTTCAGAGAAGTCTATTCCGCGAAGATCTGACTGGCGCAGATAGCCATTGGATAGATCCAGTCCCCTTGCGTCCAGCTGTCTGAGGTCCAGGCCACGAAGATCTGCATTGCGCAGGTCACACTCATGCCCTTCAGCCCACAGCTGGTTGAACTGCAAAATCTCTCCCTGCCGCAGTAGTTGGTACATATCATCTTGTTTTATTTCAGGGGCGCTCATTCAGTATCTTCCCATGTATCGATCATCCAGTTAAGAAACCGGCATAGTCGTGTCGGACTGTATACAATCAGAGTATAGCCAAAGTTTTTTGAAGTCTGGCGGTGTCTTTAAACACGTCTCCGGTCTGGAGCGAATCTTTACCGAGATAAAGTTAACATTGTGGGAGGGTAAAAGCTCGCAGGTAATTTGGCCCCCTCTGTTTGACACCGACAAATCCGGTATTGTCTGGGTGGGGCGTGGGGTGGAACAGTCGCCTGTATCGGTATTCCTGTGCGCAAATTGAGTGTGATATTCGGCACCTTCAAGCAGGTAGATGGATGATGTCGGACCACACGTCCTGGTGCTAATGGATCGCATGATGCTGGGGCTTTACGGCTATGGTACGATCAATCGCGTGCGCGGGGTAAAAGGAGTTACCGATAATCGTGATGATGTCAGAGCAAGCTGAACAGCAGTGCAAGGAGGTTATGGATTCCGGTGTCGGCGGGATCATCGCCAAGCCGGTCAAGGCCGTTGAACTGCAACAGATACTTATTCGTTACTTGAAAACTGCATAATGAACAAATACTCCGGCTTCAAGCTACTTATAGTTGACGACAATGAACGCAATCTCTACAGCCTGCGTGCGCGCATAGAAAAGCACTTGGCAGTTCAGGTCTTTGAGGCATCTTCAGGACAAGTAGCTCTGGATCTAGCTCTGAATCAGCCGGGGATAGACCTGATTATTCTGGATGTGCAGATGCCGGGGATGGATGGGTTTCAGACTGCATCCATGCTGAAGATACGCAAGAGAACTCAGGATATTCCAATAATATTTTTAACTGCAGCCTTCAACACGGAAGAGTTCCAGAAAAAAGGCTATGACGTCGGGGCGGTGGATTATCTGCTCAAGCCCATCGATGATAACCAGCTTATCAACAAGATATGCTCGAGCTTCAGGCTGATTGAAAAAGAGCGTGAATTGAACAAGATACTCGAGACTAAAGTTACTGAACGTACGGCCGAGTTAGTAAGAGAAAAGAGAAAGATTGAGAATATCTACCAGCATATGGGTGAGGCGTTGTTAACGCTGGATCTGGGAGGGTTGATTATGTCTGTAAACCCTGCCGCCTGTCGCCTGCTGGATTATGATAACGATGCGCTGATCGGAATGAAAATTAGTGATCTCTTTGAGGAAGAGGAACCGGATCAGGCCGAAGCCTTTTTTGGAACCTGGCTAGAGGCGCTGATAATGGCAGGAGCCCTGGAGCGAATCGGCGCCAGTTTAGTCGCCGGAGACGGCCGTCGTGTTCCCATACTTTTTTCCCGTACCGCACAACGCGACGATGATGATGAGGTCTGCGGTATCATATGCATCGCCAAAGATATGACCGGGTATGTAAAAGAAGAGAAGATCCACCCTTGAGGGATTTAAGTGATTAACCGGAGATTTTAAACTATGCAGAAATATGAAGACCCTGAAATTCCGGGAGAGGATGTAACCCTGACTGCCAATGTGCTCAAGGCAATGGCTCACCCGTTGCGCTGGAAGATACTTTGCTCCCTGGGGGACAAAGAACTTTCCGTAGGAGAGATAGTTGAGCGGGCAGGGACCTCTCAGAGCAATATTTCGCAGCACCTGGAACAGCTACGTAATAAAAATATTGTTGTTTCAAGGCGGGATGCCAACAGAATCTACTACAGCGTACGCAATGCCGAGTTATTAAAGCTGATCGGAACGATGCGTATGGTACTTTGTCGGGCAAATCTTGACGACCAATATTTCTAAGGATGCCCTGATTTACTCCCATCCAAAGCTGTCATCTTGATGAAATGCTATTTCGCTGTATATGCCTGAATAGTCGATAATGGTACTTTAGTTCTGGCTGGAGTCAGTAACGCCGTTGCTGGCTTATCTGGGTAATAAGGCATTCTCCACGCTAATCCCATTCCTGCTCCTGTTTGCTACCTTACTATTCGCCTTTGGCAAAGGGATAAACCGTTGGATTGACAGGCGTACCTCCGCTATTTCAATCGAATCCCCCAGTATTTTGACCAGGCGTATTGAGTTTCTGATCACGGTATGTGGAGGATTTTTCGGGGCAGTGCCTGGTGGTTTTTGGAGGTGCCTGTTGCGCGGTTCATACCGGATCTGTGGTTGAGTCGACGGGTAATTTCTGTTGGAATGTCCCTGAGTTTTTACTATTGTATAAAGTACTACATTTTGGGAGTTTAGCCTGAATCTTGTTGCCAGGGACGTGCTTCAGGCATTAATAATAGAATGGGGAGGTAACATGGATACATACAGAATAGAGTGGCATGATTCACTTTCCATAGGAGATGAGCATGTCGACTCTCAACACAAAATGCTTATTAAGATGATTAGCGACATTCCTGAGTACAAGACTTCCGGTGATGAGCAAGTGCTGATGGCAGCCCTTGAATATGCCGGAGTTCATTTCGCCGATGAGGAGAAGTTCATGGAAGAGGTGGGTTACCCAAATCTTCACGAACATCAAAATGAGCATAAACGGCTAACAAAAATACTGCTGTCATATAAGAAAGATTATGACGAGGGCAAGACCGATCTCTATAACTTTAAGCAGTTTATGTTTCGCTGGGTCCGCGATCACATCATGGATGTGGATCATCAGATTGGCGTGTATTTGCAATCTTCAAATACCAAATAATTTTCGGCGATAGATATGGCAAAGGCGAGTTTTACCCTTTCAGACGGCACTAAGGTAACCGTCGCATCTGAAGAAGAGCAGGAGAGGTTGCCAGAGGGTTTCTCGATTGAGGCTTTTGTTAGCGAGTTGAAAGATGATCTCCGCGCCAATCGTTTGAAGTTGCCCACTCTGCCGACTATAGCCATAGAAGCACTGATGGTTATAAATGACAGTAAAAGCTCTGCCAAAGATCTGGCAAAGGTTATCTCCAAGGATACCTCTATCACTGCTCGACTAATCAGATATGCGAATAGTCCGGTGTACAGCGGACTCTACCCGGTTAAATCCATAAGGTCCGCCATAACTGCTATCGGCTTTCAGCAGGTAAAGAACGCGATTTATGCCGTCTCCATGCATGAGGTGTTTCGGACATCCCAGACAGATATACAACGGCGTATGGAGGAGCTTTGGGCGCATTCGGTAAAGGTTGCGGCAAATGCTGCGGCACTGGCTGGAGCGCAGAGCGATCTTGACCCGGACGTGGCTCTGGTGGCTGGTCTGATCCACGATATTGGCAAGATACCGCTGTTAATGAAGGCATGTGATTACGTAGAGTTGGTGGGCGATGATAAGTATCTGGAACATCTGCTGGATCAGTTACATACGGGCATGGGCAGGGACATCCTGCAATTCTGGGAGTTCGATCCGGCGTTAGTGGCGGTGGCTGCAGAGCATGAAAATCTGGACCGCAAGCCAGAGGGCGCAAACCCAGATTATGTTGACCTGATCCAGGTGGCAAACATCCTCTCCTATCGGGGGACAGAGCACCAACTTGCGTATATAGATAGAGAAGAAGTCGGTGCGTTTTCACGCCTGGGTATGGCTACTGAACAGGATGATGAGGCTGAGGATGACGAGTCAGGGATGGATGTTCAGGGGGTTAAGGACGTATTAACGGATCACTAAACATGCAAGCACACACGGAGTAAGGACGATTCAATGAAGAAACAAATCGCTCATATTGTATCAGTCGTATTACTGGCAACCCTCTCCCTCACCGCCAGCGCCATGCCGCCGGATCAGATCAAACAGATCCTTAATATGACAAAAGGTAGCTGGGTATCCTTTCGCGATTTCAACGGCAAACAGCTTATTTATTTTACCCACTTGGAGTCCTATGCTTGCGGCATCAAGACGGTTCACTACAGCATAAACTCTGATGTCCTAGACAGAGTTTGGGAACTACAACCGTGCGACCCACAAAATCCAAATGCCGTCACTAAGGATATTATCTACCTGACTCTACCTCTCGGCACAGCCAAATCGATAGCGGTAAAAGTGACATTTGCCGATGGGAGCGATAGTGAGATAGTCCACAAGATGCCTTAATACGCATGGCCTCTTAGTAACGTTCTCTATCTCAACTATCAATTGGATACCGATCACACTGCGGGTGAGCGTAAAACCTTGCTGATGCGTAACAACCTCAACTACGGTCTAAGTCCGGACTGGCGTTTTCTCGGAAAACTAAACTTCTTCGACGGTGAATTTGTGGAGACCGTTGCCAGATTTTCTGTCTTTCCCGGAAGAGGCCCGAAGGGAAGCGGGGTATCAACTAGGTTTTATTCAGCTCGGCTTAGAGCCGTCCGACTGGAAACCTATGTCATCTATTGGTCCAGGCGTGAGAGAGATAAGACTTCACGTTTAGGGTGAATTCCGAGTGGTTTACATCGCTAAGTATGAAGAGGCTGTCTACATTCCCCACGCCTTCCGGAAGAAGACCCAGAGGACGCCGAAGCGGGACATAGACATGGCGAAAACGCGACTCCGTGAACTGGAGCTAGAGAGGAAAATATGAGTACAAGGCACATGACCCCGGCGGGTGGAAACATCTTCGCCGATCTGGGTGTTCCTGATGCAGAGAACGAAAGACTGCGGCTGGTACTGCTCGCATCAATCCGGGAATGGTTCAAGGCCTCCGGCATGACCCAAAAAGATGCGGCAAATTCGATGGGCATCAAACAACCGGTCCTGAATGACGCCGTCAACGGGCGCTTTCAGAAGTTCACCATCGACCGGTTGGTTCGAATGCTTGCCGCCGTGGGGATGCACGTAAATATTTCTGTAACGACCGATCAGGCTGTGTAGAAGAAAATGAATTCTCTTGGGGGCATGGTTGTAACTCTATGAGTTATAAAAGATGGTGGAACCTGAAGGATTACTCGGCTTCGCCTCGCCCTGCGGGCCGCGGTCGTTGTGCTCCCACGTTCATCCTCGCTACGCTCGGCTGTCGAACCTGGCTTGTTTGAAGTCGAAGGTTCTTGTTGTGCCGGATGGAAACGAAAAACCCGAACGCAAGGTCCGGGTTTAGTCATGGATTGGTGGGCCCTGAAGGACTCGAACCTTCGACCAAGGGATTATGAGTCCCCTGCTCTAACCAACTGAGCTAAGGGCCCGGAGTTGTTTCGCGGTGTGTATTATTAAACCATACCTTGGTATTTGTTCAAGCCTTCCTGGGTGTTGTTTTTATCAGTCGTTATCGATAAAGCTGTAAAGTTTTTCCGAACGCGACGGATGGCGCAGTTTGCGTAGTGCCTTGGCCTCAATCTGACGAATACGTTCACGGGTTACATCGAACTGTTTGCCGACCTCTTCCAGGGTGTGGTCGGTGTTCATGTCGATACCAAAACGCATGCGCAGTACCTTGGCTTCGCGTGATGTTAGCCCTTCCAGCATGACTTTGGTGGACTCGCGCAGGCCTTCACCGGTAGCTGAGTCAGACGGTGATTCTACTCCTGCGTCTTCGATAAAGTCTCCCAGATGCGAGTCTTCGTCGTCGCCGATCGGGGTTTCCATGGAGATCGGTTCTTTGGCGATCTTGAGTACTTTACGCACTTTGTCTTCTGGCATTTCCATGCGCTCGGCCAGTTCTTCCGGCGTGGCTTCGCGTCCCATCTCTTGTACCATCTGACGTGAGATGCGATTCAGCTTGTTGATGGTCTCTATCATGTGCACCGGGATACGGATGGTACGGGCCTGATCCGCAATGGAGCGGGTGATGGCCTGACGAATCCACCAGGTTGCGTAGGTTGAGAATTTGTATCCGCGCCGGTATTCGAATTTGTCTACCGCCTTCATCAGGCCAATATTGCCCTCCTGGATCAGGTCCAGGAACTGCAGTCCGCGGTTGGTATACTTTTTCGCAATGGAGATGACTAGTCGCAGGTTTGCTTCCACCATCTCTTTCTTGGCGCGTCTGGCCTTGGCCTCGCCAATCGACATCATGCGGTTGATCTCTTTGATGTCGAGGATGCTCAAGCCGCTACGTTTCTCTAGATCCAGAAGTTTTTTCTGGGCCCTTATTACCTCTTCGGTAGCCTCTTTCAGCGCCTCTGAGTACGGCTTGCCAGCGTTAATCTGGGTGTCAATCCAGCCCAGATCTGTTTCGCTTTCCGGGAAGGAGGTGATAAATGTTTTACGTGGCATGCGTGCGCGCTGGACGCATAGGTCCATGACCGTGCGTTCCTGGGAGCGTATCAGCGCAATGGTGTTGCGCATGTTATCTACCAGATAGTTGAATATCGCAGGCAGAAGTTTGAATTCAAGAAAGGTCTCGGTGACTTTCTCTACTGCCTTGGCGGTTGTTGCATGGTCATTGCCATTTTTCTCCATGCTGGAAAGCATGGCTTTGAAACGCTTCTCCAGCTCGGCTCTTTTCTGTTCCGCTTCCTCGGGATCTGGCCCGGTATCTTCCTCTTCTTCCTCTTCGTCGTCGTCTTTGTTAGCGACAATATCTGACGGCTGTACTGGTTTGGCAATTTCATCCGGTTCGTTGGGATCAATAAAACCGTTGATGATGTCGGTCAAACGCTTTTCTTCAGTTTTGACCTTGGCAAACAGCTCCAGCAGTTTGACAACGGTTTCCGGGTAGGTGCTTACGGCGCTTAGTACGTGACGAAGTCCCTCTTCGATGCGTTTGGCGATCTTCAATTCGCCTTCGCGGGTAAGAAGTTCTACCGTGCCCATCTCGCGCATGTACATGCGAACAGGGTCGGTGGTGCGTCCAAATTCGCTGTCTACACTCGCCAGGGCGGCCGCGGCGGCCTCAGCGGCGTCATCGTCGGCTGAGTTGGCTTTATCTGAGATCGCATGGTCGTCTGCATCTGGAGCGCTTTCATGTACTGAAATGCCCATGTCATTGATCATCCGGATGATGTCTTCGATCTGTTCCGGTTCGACAATGCTGTCAGGAAGGTGGTCATTGACCTCAGCGTAGGTTAAATAGCCTTGCTCTTTTCCCTTTGCGATCAACTGTTTGAGTTGTGATTGCTGTTGTTGTTGATTCATTTCCTGCCTTGAGCTAGTTTTAACCATAGGTTTGCGGACACAAGCCGGCTAGTATAGCAATGGAGTTGTGTAAATTCCAGGTGTTCGGCGCTAATTGTATGTACATATTTATTATTTGTCGGTACTTTCCATTAGCAGCTGATTCAGTTGGTGCTTTTCATGATCATCTAGCTTTGCGGTTTTAGCCTTATCCAGAAGTTTGTTTACTTCATCAGCGCGGATCTCATTTTCTATTGCCGCCAGCGTGTCCCGGAATTCCCCTTCAATACCCTGTTCTGGAATCTGCAGATCCATTGCAGATAGTTTGCTCAGGTGTTGGTACTCTTCAGTCTCGCGCCAGCGTTCGATCAGTTGCACTTCTCTAAGATTAGGTTGGTTCTGTACTAATTCAAGTAATTTACTCAAGAGATTTGTACCGGCAGAATCTAATTTCTGCCATTTGTCAGGAAGATCTGACAAAAGTGCAAGTTGGGGGTTTTGCAGTAGTATGGTGATCGCCCGTCTAACCAATGGCATGGGCTTGTGTGTCCTTGATTGAGCTACGCGACGCTTGTGGTTGGTGGGCTGGTTTACCTCCCCCATCATGTGCGCGGTGTCCAATCCAACCATGTCATTCAGTTGCTGTTGCAGGATATCCCGGAATACACCATTGGGTAGATTGGACATCAGGGGCTTTGCCAGTTCCGCCAGTCGTGCCCTGCCTCCCGGTTCTGTGATGTCCGTCTCACTTGATAGTCGATCAAACATGAACTGGGAGAGCGGGGTGGCGTTATCAATGCGCTGGCTAAACGCTTCTGTACCTTCTTTGCGGATCATGGTGTCCGGGTCTTCGCCATCGGGCAGAAACAGGAATTTGGCCTCCCGGCCATCACGCATCAGGGGCAGTGCTGTTTTAAGCGCCTTCCACCCGGCCTCGGAACCGGCCCGGTCTCCATCAAAACAGAAGATGACTTTATGGGTGACGCGAAACAGCTGATTTAAATGTTCGCTGGTTGTAGCGGTACCCAGGGTTGCCACGGCGTAGCGGATTCCAAACTGGGCCAGTGCTACCACATCCATATAGCCTTCCACTACCAGCAGTTGCTGGATCTTGTGCAGGGCCTTGTGCGCTTCGTATAGACCGTAGAGTTCGCGGCCCTTGTGGAAAACTGGGGTCTCGGGGGAGTTTAGGTATTTGGGTTTGTCATCGCCAAGTACGCGTCCGCCAAATGCGATAACCCGGCCTCGACGATCACGGATGGGGAACATGATGCGATTGCGAAAGCGGTCGTAGCATTTGCCATCCGGTTCCGAGATCATGCCGGTTACCCGAAGTTGGTCAAGTCTCTCTGTATCTGAGCCAAGCTGTTTTATCAGGTTGTCCCAGCCCGGCGGGGCGTAGCCGACCCCGAACTCTGCGGCGATCTCTCCGCTAAGGCCTCTGGCCTTGAGATATTCCACTGCCTGCGGGGCCTGCGGATGTTTGCGCAGCTGCTGGCCGTAGTAAGAGGCCGTCTGTTCCAGGGTCTGGTACATCGGGCGGAGATCCGGCCCGGTTGAGCCCCCGCCTCCGCCTTCGCGGGGCACCTCGATCCCTTGTTGTTGCGCCAGCTCTTCGATTGCATCAACAAAGCCCACGTTTTCGTACTCCATCAAAAATCCGATGGAGGTTCCGTGGGCGCCGCAGCCGAAACAGTGATAAAACTGTTTTTCGCGACTTACGGTGAAGGAGGGGGTCTTTTCGTCGTGGAAGGGGCAGCAGGCTTGGTAATCGCGCCCGGTCTTTTTTAATGGTACGCGGCCATTTATCAGGTCAACGATGTCGACCCGGTCCAACAGTTCGTCAATGAATTGCGCTGGAATTTTGCCGGCCATGTTGGTAAGCCTAAAGCATACTTACCCGGATGGGTATATGTAGGGGTGGTTCAGCTCCCAAGTAGCTGTTTTACCATGGCGCTGACAGCGCCGATGTCTGCGCGTCCTTGCAGCTTGGGTTTCAGTTGCCCCATCACCTTGCCCATGTCCTGCATGGATTCGGCATTGGTGTCGGCCATGGCCTGTTTTATCAGAGCGGAGATTTCATCCTCGCTCAGGGCCTCTGGCAGATACTCCTGAAGTACCTCGATCTCGAACTTTTCCTGATCAGCCAGATCTTCTCGCCCGGCTTTTTCATACTGGGTGATGGAGTCGCGACGCTGCTTGACCATCTTGTCCAGCACCACCAGGATCTGCTCATCATCCAGCTCGATCCGCTCGTCCACTTCGCGCTGTTTTATGGCGGCCATCAGTAGGCGGATGACACCAAGCTTGCGCTTGTCGCCACTCTTCATGGCGCTCTTCATGTCATCCGGGATGCGTGTTTTTAGCATGGCGGAGATATCGTGGATCTAGAGGATATTGGCGAAAGACCTAGTACAGGCGCTCGAACTTGCGAGACTCGCGCTGTATCTTCTTTAGGTTACGCTTGACGGCAGCAGCAGCCTTGCGCTTGCGCTCGGAGGTAGGCTTTTCATAGAATTCACGGCGACGAACCTCAGCCAGTGTTCCAGCCTTTTCGCAGGAGCGCTTGAAACGGCGCATGGCGATCTCAAATGGTTCGTTTTCTTTTACGCGTACTTGGGGCATCTTTTTCCTCAAAAATAATCAAAACGTTGAATATAAAAGCTAAAGAGCGGGGGATTCTACTGCCTGTTGCCCACGAATGCAAAAAACTCTTTGTCGCTTGGTGCCGGTAAATATAGCCTGATATCTGCGCTCTGTAGGGAAACCGGTGACGTGACTGGCTTGAGTGGGGATAATGCGGTCTGATGACGCCTGTCGGCAACAGGATGATTGCCTGGGGGTAAATAGATGTATTTGTCAAATCATCAAGTAAATCATTTGGTTAGAGATGCTATTATGGCTGATTATTATTTTAGGTGTGAGCGTCGTTGCGCTTGAGGAGATTATTTTGCGGGTTCTGGGGATTGAAACTTCTTGTGATGAGACCGGTGTGGCCATCTATGACAGCGATCAGGGTTTGTTGGCCCATAGTCTATATAGTCAGATAAAGCTGCATGCGGATTTTGGTGGAGTGGTTCCGGAGCTGGCCTCCAGAGATCATGTACGCAAGGCCTTGCCTCTGATCACGGAGTGCCTGAGCCAGACCGGCATCGGGCTGGAGCAGTTGGATGGGGTTGCCTATACCGCCGGTCCCGGACTGGTGGGTGCACTGCTGGTGGGCGCTGCCATCGGGCGTAGTATGGCCTGGTCCCTGGGGATACCCGCAATTGGAGTACATCATATGGAGGGCCATCTGCTGGCCCCAATGTTGGATGAGAGGAGGCCGGAGTTTCCTTTTATTGCCTTGCTGGTATCAGGCGGGCATACCCAGTTGGTTGAGGTGGAGGCCGTTGGTCAGTATCGCCTGCTGGGGGAATCCGTTGATGATGCAGCGGGTGAGGCCTTTGATAAGACCGCCAAGCTTTTGGGTCTGCCCTATCCGGGCGGACCGGAGTTGGCGCGGTTGGCCGAGTTGGGTAATCCGGGGAGATTTCGTTTTCCGCGCCCCATGACCGACCGACCCGGGTTGGATTTTAGTTTTAGCGGCCTCAAGACCTTTGCCCTGAACACCATGCAGCAGGAGCTGGGGCCGGAGCAACAGCTGGATCAGGCGGTTGCAGATCAGACCAGAGCGGACATTGCCCGGGCCTTTGAGGACGCGGTGGTGGATACCATGGTAATCAAATGTCGGCGTGCGGTGCGGGAGTGCAATAGCCAGACCCTGGTTCTGGCGGGAGGTGTGAGCGCCAACCGGCGTCTGCGCGAGCAGCTTAAACACTCCATGGACAAGGAGGGGGTGGAGCTGTTCTATCCGCGTCCCGAGTTTTGCACCGATAACGGCGCCATGATCGCCTACGCCGGTTGGCAGCGGTTGCGGGCGGGGCAGAGTGACGACTTGAGCTTCGGCGCCAGACCCCGTTGGCCGTTGGAACAGCTCTCTTCTCTGAAGTGATTTCCCTTAGGCTTGGTCGTCTGGGTCTGAATTGTTTTTGATGGCCTCCTCTGCGCCGGACAGAAGATTTTGAATATTCGAGCGGTGACGCCAGAACAGGATGATGCTCATGATCGCCTGCATCACCACCAGCTCAGGTTCTGGCCAGAACCACCAGACCACCAGCGGGGCCAGGGCCATGGAGACCAGGGCCGCAAGTGAAGAAATCTTTATCACCTTGGCCATGAATAGCCAGATCAGGGCAACGACGCCGCCGATCTGCCACCCCAGTCCGAACTGGCATCCAAGCGCGGTAGCCACCCCTTTGCCGCCCTGGAATCGGAAAAAGATAGGGTAGAGATGACCCAGAAATACCGCCATGGCCACGCATGCAAGGATCAGGGGTGAAACCCCGATAAGGTTGGCCGCCAGTACCGGCAACACTCCTTTTAGCGTGTCTCCCAGCAAGGTGATTGCTGCCGCCTTCTTGCCGCCGATGCGCAGTACATTGGTCGCCCCGGGATTGTTCGATCCGAGGGTGCGCGGGTCTGGAAGCCCCATAAGTCTGCACACGATGATGGCGCTGGAGAGGGAGCCGAGCAGGTAGGCGACAGGGATAAGCAGGTAGTCGATCATATTATTAAGGGTCTGGTCGTCTTTGGTCTAATTATTATGTGCAACAATTCGTTTGGGCTTCATTTTAGATCCGTCAGACTATCATTCTCCGGCCTAGCGGCCCCGTTGGTCAAGGCGGTTTGCTATTTGATCGGTCTGTTTTTACCATACCGCTTCACCTCAAACCGGGAATAAACAACAAGCTATGGATATTGTATTTTTGAGAGATCTGCGCATTGAGACGGTTATCGGCGTGTACGATTGGGAACGCGAGGTAAAACAGACCGTGGTCCTGGATGTGGATATGAGCGCAGATATCGCCAAGGCAGCAGCCAGTGATCAGATAGATGACGCCCTGGATTACAAGTCTGTGGCCAAGCGCTTGATAGAGTTTGTGGAGCTGTCAGAGTTTCAACTGGTGGAGACCCTGGCGGAGCGCTGTACCCAGATCATCCGGGAAGAGTTTGGTGTGGCCTGGGTGCGTATGACCCTGAACAAGATCGGCGCGGTGACCAATGCCCGCGATGTAGGCGTGATTATCGAACGAGGTGAGCGCACCTGATATGTTGAATCGAGTCTGGTTGAGTATCGGCAGTAACATTGAGCGCGAGCCCAGCATAGTCGGTTGCATCAGGGCGTTACGCGACTCTTTTGGGGGGCTGGTTATCTCGCGGGTGTATGAGAATGCCTCCTTCGGGTTTGAGGGTAGCCCATTCTATAACCTGATAGTTGGGCTGGATACCGACCAGTCTATCGTGCAACTCAGCGAGCGATTTCGTGCGATAGAAGACCAGCATGGTCGTACCAGAGGCGGTGCCAAGTTTGCCGCCAGAAGTCTGGATATTGATCTGTTGACGTATGCAGACCAGATCATCAAGACAGAGATAATTGAACTGCCGCGTCCGGAGATCTTGGAGTATGCATTTGTGTTGGGGCCATTGGCAGAGGTGGCCGGGGATGAACGTCATCCAGTAATTGGCAAGACCTATGCTGAGCTATGGGGCGAGTTTGATCAGACCAAACATAGATTGAGTCCGGTAGAGCTTTCTGGGATTGACTGATCTGGATTTGCTGGATCAGGTTCAGTGATCATCGGTGTGCTCTACTATGTCCAGTTTCTCGTCATAGATAGGCGTTTCCAGCTCGAATAGACCCAGTATGGTGTGGAAGACATTATCATGGGTGTATCTGTTGCTGGTTTGCTTGCGTAGTGATTGCAGGTCAATCTCTTCCTGGTCGAAGTTCTGGCCAAACCACATAATCATCGGCACATGGGTCTGAGCATCCGGTGCAAGCATGTATGGCATGCCATGCAGATAGAGATTGTTTTCCCCTAATGATTCTCCATGATCGCTTACATAAAACATGGCGGTTTCAAATTGCTCGACGTTCTGTTTTAGCAGGGTGATAGTCTTCGACAGAAAGTAGTCGGTATACAGAATGGCATTGTCGTAGGCATTGTCGATCTCTTCGCGACTGCAATGCTCCAACTGGTTGGTTTGGCAGGTGGGGGTGAATCTCTCAAACTCCTTGGGGTAGCGTTTGTAATATGCCGGGCCATGGTTGCCCATTTGATGCAGAATAATAAAGATATCTCCCTGCGGATGTTGGTCGATATAGCTTTGCAGATTAGACAGCATCCCCTCATCTCTGCATTCGGTGTCACATATGGGGTTGTTATCCGGCGTCCTATAGTTTTCAAATGGAACTCTTTGGGCCACGCCTTTTGAGTCAGAATTGTTATCCAGCCAGATAACATTGACTCCGGCATGCTGGAGTACGTCCAATGAATTCTCAATTGCGTTGGCCTCACCATTGAGGTAGTGATCATGATCATAGATAGAGAACATGCAAGGTACGGAGACGGCAGTAGAGGTCCCGCAGGCCCATGTGTTGTTAAAGCTTATAACATCTTCCTGTTCTAGCAGAGGATTGGTTGTTCTTTCGTATCCATTCAGAGAAAAACGATCTGCTCTGGCTGTCTCTCCAACCACAAGTATTATCAATTCACGGTGCTCGTCAGACTCCGGTGTCTTGGCGTCCTGGCCAATCGCCTTTAGCTGAGTGTTTGCCTCTTTGGTATTTTTGCCCGCGTACTTGCCGATTGAGTATAGATAATAGGCCGGGTTGGCATAAAACCTGAGTTGTTTGTGTTCCCGAAAGAAAGGCGCATAAAAATTACCGAAGATAAATACGCTTGCAACCGCAGTGACTAGAGCGCCCACGATAATGGATGTTCTGAAGATGATGGCCTGTTTGGGTCTTTGCCTGGTTATGCGTAGCCGATAGATAAGCAGTGAAGGGGCTATTCCCAACAGGGCGAGATAAAGAAATAGTTTTGGGCTGATTAGATCGAAGGATTCGGCGGCATTGGTGTTGAATGCGTTATCCAGCATTGTTTCATCAATGATGATGTTATAGGTGTCCATGAAATACGCGGTAATGGATGATACCAACAGAACAGCGATTAACCCTGGCTTGATGGTAAATCTAAAACAGATCAGTGAGAAAAAGATAACATTTACACTGAAGTACAGCAGCGCTAGGGAGAACAAAAATGGGAGGTTTTCCGCGTTTGGCGGATAGACCTTGATTGTATTGGAAAAGAAGGTGATGTTCCCGAAGACAATAAGGAAAACTGATACCAAAATGATCAGATTCTGGCTGGTAATTTCTCGCATATTTAGCGTTTCTCGCGTGGATTAATCGGAGATGGTTATGCTTCCATTCACCGAAATATTGAAGCTGGAAACCAGGGAACAAATTTTTTCGGTTCTACCATTGGTGTCGACCAATTCAGCGGGCGACCTCCCTGAGACTAGCTTTATCATACATAGTTCAAACGTATTTCTGCAGGATAGAATTGACTACTGACTGAACCGTTAGCATGGCTATTGTTGGATAGTACGTCCCCCATCCACGTTGATGATCTGGCCGGTTATGTAGCCTGCGTCTCGGGCCAGAAACAACAGGGTGCGGGCAATATCTTGTGGGTTGCCGCTGTCCTCTAGCGCGGTTCGTGCCAGTGTTTCAGTCTTTGCCTGCTCTTCTATCTCTACTTCTGGCCAGAGTATGACCCCCGGCGCTATGCCATTCACCCGCACCTCAGGTCCCAGCTCACGGGCCAGAGACTTTACCAGCATGGCATTACCTGCCTTGGCGATGGAGTAGATGGGGTATCCTTTCAAGGGGCGTTCGGCATGGATGTCGATGAGGTTGATGATGCTGCCTCTGTTCTGCCTCAGTATCTCAGCTGCTGCCTGGGCCAGAAAGAAAGGCGCCTTTAGATTGCTGGCCATCAGCTCATCCCACTGCTGCTCGGTAGATTCATCCACAGGGGTTGGGTAAAAGCTGGAGGCGTTGTTTATCAGTAGGTCCAGACGTGCGCGCCAGCGATGAATCTTATTTATCATGGCGGGGGTAGATGTCGTGTCGGCAAGGTCGGCCTGGAGCAACAGGACTGAGTCGGGGCGACTTTGCTCCAGCTCCTGTTTTAGCGCCAGAGCAGCGGCCTCAGAGTTGCGGTAGTGGATTGCGGTGTCCATCCCGGCGGCATGCAGGGTTCGAACTATCTCTGCCCCGATGCGATGTGCTGCGCCGGTGATCAGGGCTACCTTTCCTGTTAGTGAGTTTAAATTTTCTTCCACAGATGCTCTCCAGGATTGTTACACTCCACTAGATTAACCGAGTTGAACGAGTTCAGAAACCCATGTCCGATCAGAGATCGTCCACAAAACAACAATTAGACCATCTGGGACTGCCACAACCTGGATATGAGGCCCAGATCCATAGCGATCTTCTGCATGACCACATCAGGCAAGAGATGGAGCGGGCAGGGGGGCGGCTGACCTTCGACCGTTTCATGGAACTATGTCTATATGCTCCAGGCTTGGGGTATTACGTTGCCGGGGCGCGCAAGTTTGGTGAGGATGGGGATTTTGTCACAGCGCCTGAGATTTCCTCTCTGTTTGCCCGCTGTTTGGCCCGGCAGTGTACCCAGGTATTGGAACAGATTGGGACGGGCGATCTGCTGGAGTTTGGGGCCGGGACCGGTGCCATGGCGGCAGATATATTGAAAGAGTTACAGGCATTGAATTCTTTGCCGGGACGTTATCTGATTCTGGAACTTAGCCCTGAATTGAGGGCGCGGCAACAAGAAAACCTGGAGCAGCGTGTTCCTGAACTTGTGTATCTGGTTCAGTGGCTGGATGATCTGCCGTCGTCTGGCTTTAAGGGTGTGGTCCTGGCCAATGAGGTGTTGGATGCCATGCCGGTTCAGCGTTTTCGCCTTGAGTCCGGGAAGGTCCGCGAGCAGTTTGTTCGGATGCAGGGGGATGCATTCAGTCTGTTTTGGGACGATCCGGCGACCCCGGGTTTGGCGGAGTCGGTGATAGATATGGGTTTGGAGTTGGCTGATGACTATGAGTCAGAACTTAATCTGCGTGCCCTGCCCTGGATTCAGGAGTTGGGGGAACGGGTCGATATCGGGATGGTTCTGTTGGTGGATTACGGTTATCCCAGGGCTGAGTACTACCATCCACAGCGCAGTGAAGGGACGCTGATGTGTTATTACCGGCACCGTACTCACCCTGATCCACTGCTGCTGCCAGGATTGCAGGATATTACCGCTCATGTGGATTTTACCGCCATCGCAGAGGCTGGTCTCAAGGCGGGGTTTGAGCTCGGAGGTTTCTGCACCCAGGCCTATTTTCTGATGGGTTCAGGTCTGGATAGTATAGTGGCTGCCTCCGACCCGAGTGATGTGGATGCTCACGCGCGGTTGGTGCAGGAGGTTCGGCGCCTTACCCTGCCAACGGGGATGGGGGAGCAATTCAAGGTGTTGGCTCTTACCAAAGGTATGGAGCAGCCATTGAATGGATTTAGTGTGAGAGATCAACGTGAGCGTCTGTAGTCTAAGAAAAATTTCGCTATTCGGTCTGATCTTGTTGCTGGCTGGATGTTATCTGCCAGTCGATAGTAATTC
>SWBY01010158.1_pt1 | contig 41289 bp, 37 predicted proteins | sample 4693071 | NCBI WGS metagenome assembly SWBY01 (sample SAMN10267273, study PRJNA491770) | bioreactor metagenome | isolation source: DHS bioreactor inoculated with marine methane seep sediment | place: Japan: Omine Ridge, Nankai Trough | collected 2006-05-06 | reverse complement strand
TGTTTTATTTGTTTTATTTGTTTTATTTGTTTTATTTTCTTTATTAAATTTCATTGATCTCTCCTTGTAGTTTTCGGCTCAGATAACTATCTATTTGAATCTACCATCTGATTTTTTGCTTGATACGGCTTCCCCGGATTTCTCCAGCCAGCCTGACCTCCCCGCCACCTGAGCATCAAATTCCGGGGCATAAGGCTTGATATCCAGCAGTGGCGTACCATCGATGACATCCACGTTTTGGATATACAGTACCCCGCCCTCTACCTTGTCCAGTTTAACAATGGAGAGTCCGATCTGATTCGGACGTTTAGGTGCGCGGGTGGCAAAGACGCCATGCTGCTCTGTATCTAGGAAAGGGACAACCTGGAGGTTGAATGAATGGCTATGATGGAAATGGTACAGCAGGATTACGTGCGAGAAACCATCCAGGTCCTTTAGTCCAGGCCGGTAATCCTGAAACACCTCAACCGTACCCTGTACGCCAGCGGCCCCTGTCGGCTGAATCGGCATATCCTCCAACTCCATAAATGGAGAGTGGATGATCCCGATTGGAGTGAATGTGATACTCATTTTGATGTTACTCTTACCCCAAAGATTAAAGAGCTGTGCCTGCTTTAATCAGCTTTTTGAATATGTGAACCGTTGTTAGATGATAGCCGCTCATTTACTAGAGTACCTACCACAAAATTCAACAAGTTAATTTTCATGCGATTTATGCTCTATTTTCCAAACAAATGGCTCGCTAAAGAATCATTCTCTTTTGTCGATAAAGTAGATAGTGATCGAATTTGAGGAAATACCATACGGAGAAAATGAATAATATGGATCGGGCTGGAAATCGTTCATAAAACCAACAAACGGTTTCACCTGCACCAGATGTAACACCAAAAAGCCGAAAATAGCCGTTATCACATGAAAGCCAAAAAGAGTTCATTGAGTGCCAAGGTTCGTGCTGAGCAGGTTCGGATGCTGTACGAGGTAGTTCCACTAGCCATTCTTATCGCCCTGCTCAACAGTATGATTCTAGCGGCTCTGCACTGGTCGGTTATCGACCACGGCATCATCCTGTCTTGGCTAGCCGCACTCTGGCTGATCAGCGCTTATCGATTTCTGCAGGCCATGCGCTTCCGCACTCAGCAACCCACCACGCCTGAGATAGGTGGTTGGGCTACCAAGGCGCAGACGGGTGTCATTCTTTCAGGTATCTGCTGGGGTGCTGCAAGCTATTTTTTGTTTGCCGAGGCTAGTCTACCCCATCAGGTATTCCTCGCTTTGGTCGTTACAGGCATGTCCGCAGGTGCCGTCACCATCCTATCGCATCAGCGCTGGGCTTCATCAGTCTTTGTACTGCTGGCATTACTACCGCTGATTTACCGCTTCTCCCAGCAGACTCACGAGTTTGCAATCTCCATGAGCCTGTTGGCACTAATATTCATATCCATGATGTTGCCCGTAGCTGCACGGCTTTATTGTAATCTGAAGGAGATGCTCACCGAACGCTTCGAGCGGCAACTTACCCAACTGCGAGAGCAGGCCCGTAATCAGGTGCTGGAAATGCTCGCCAAGGGTGCGCCGTTGAGTGAGATTCTGAAAGCAATTGTTCTAGGTCTCGAGAATGAAAATCCCGATATGATTGGCAGCATCCTGTTGCTGGCTGAGGATGAAAAGCACCTAGTGACTGGCTCCTCGCCAAGCCTGCCGACATTTTACAATGAGGCGATAAACGGCCTGGAGATTGGAGAAGGGGGCGGTTCCTGTGGTACTGCGGCATACATAGCCAAACGGGTCATAGTCGAGGATATTCAAACCCACCCCTACTGGGATGATTACAGGCAACTTGCCGCCAAGGCCGGTCTCGGCGCATGCTGGTCTGAACCCATAATCGCTGCCAATGGAAAACTGCTCGGTACCTTTGCGATCTATCACCACTACGCTCAAACTCCTTCAGAACAAGAGCTATCCATCATAGAACATGCCGCGAATCTGGCAGAGATCGCCATCGAACACCATCAGGCCCATGAGGAGCTAAGACTCGCTATCCTCGTGTATCAGAATTCCAGTGAGGCGGTGATGATCCTTAATAGCGATAATCGCATTGTCGCCACCAACCCTGCCTTCATCAAGATAACAGGCTACAGCTTGCAGGAGGTGATCGGCAAGGACCCAATGCTGCTTAATACCAAGCAGCAAGACCGAGATTTTCACCAAAAGATGTCGGATGAAATCATCGCCACTGGCCAGTGGCAAGGAGAGGTCTGGAACAGACGCAAGGATGGAACGGACTACGCCGTATGGCTAACCATAGATACTATATTTGACGCAACGGGAAAGGTGCAGCGGCGCGTGGCCCTGTTTTCTGATATCACCGCTAATAAAAAAGCCGATGCCATGATCTGGGACCAGGCCCACCGCGACACCCTCACCGGACTCCCCAATCGGCGCCTCTTCTTCGACCGCCTGGAACAGGGCATCAAGACCGCCCACCGCGACGGAGATCGCCTAGCGTTGTTATTCATCGATCTCGACCGATTCAAAGAGGTGAACGATGCCTTCGGCCACCATCTGGGGGATAAGTTGCTGGTAGAGGCCGGCAGACGCATCAAGAATCACGTTCGCGAATCAGATACGGTGGCGCGCGTAGGCGGGGATGAGTTCACCGCCATATTGCCTGAGTTGAATGACGCGACCGATGCCGGGCGGATCTCTCAAGGGATCATCGAAGCCCTGAACAAGCCATTCATACTGGACGATGAGACCGCATTCATCTCAGCCAGCATCGGGATCACCGTCTATCCCGACGATGCCGTTCAGGTCCAGGAACTGATGAAGAATGCCGACCAGGCGATGTATACCGCCAAACAGGCCGGGCGTAGCCGCTTCAGCTACTTCACCAGTTCTATGCAGGAAAACGCACAGCAACGCATGCATTTGGTCCAGGATATGCGTTCCGCCCTGGTCGCCGACGAGTTCAGTGTCCACTACCAGCCCATCGTCGATCTTGCCACCAACTCTATCCTCAAGGCTGAGGCCCTGCTGCGCTGGAACCACCCGCAACATGGTTTCATCAGCCCCGCCACCTTCATTCCGATTGCCGAGGAGACCGGCATCATCAATGGGATCGGCGATTGGGTGTTCAAGGAGGCGGCCAGACAGATTAAAGAGTGGCGATCAATCTACCATCCCGATTTTCAGATCAGCATCAACAGATCCCCGATGCAGTTCCTTGCCGAGAACCAGATGAAGGATTGCCAATTGGACTGGGTGGAGTATCTGCAGGAGATCAGCTTGCCTGGGGAAGCCATCGTCATCGAAATCACCGAGGGTGTTTTGTTGAACGCAGCGGCCAATATCAACGAAAAATTGATCCAGTTCCGCGATGCCGGTATTCAGGTGGCGATCGATGATTTCGGCACCGGCTACTCCTCACTCTCCTATCTGAAGCGATTCGATATCGATTACCTGAAGATCGACCAGTCCTTCATCAACAACCTGGAGATGGACGCCATTGATCTCGCCTTGTCGGAAGCCATTGTAGTCATGGCTCATAAACTCGGCTTCAGGGTGATTGCCGAGGGTGTAGAGACGGAGGCACAACGCAACATTCTGAAACGGATAGGCTGTGACTATGCCCAGGGCTATCTTTTCTCCAAGCCTCTACAGGCGGACATATTCGAAGCGCTGTTTTTCAAAAACAAAAATCTCGCTACTCTGTTAGTCTAGGGTCAAAGTAAACGGTTATCCAGGCACCCATCCGAGGTGTCTTGCCTACTCAACAGGATCACTAAATGCAAAGAAAAAATGATTGGGTTGATGACTTCCCCACCCTGAACACCCTTGATCCATCAATACGAAGCCGCTTGCTGGCATCGGCCCTAGCGGTAACCATGCCGGAAGGTGCCATGGTGTTTCAAGAAGGTGCAGAGTGCAGCAACTACCTGCTGGTGTTGCAAGGTTCTGTGCGGGTACAAAAGCTGTCGGAATCTGGGCGTGAGATCGTGCTCTATCGGGTCGAGCATGGCCAATCCTGCGTGCTGACAACATCCTGCCTGCTGTCCTCAGACACCTACAGCGCCGAAGCAGTAACAGAGACGCCAGTGGAGGCGGTTGCGATACCCAACGCGATATTCCAGGAACTCCTTGCCACCTCCCGCGAGTTCCGCGCCTTTGTATTCGCCACCTACGCGGAACGGCTTACCGGCCTGCTGATGTTAATCGACGCCATCGCCTTCGGCCGCATGGACGCGCGCCTGGCGGCAGTACTAATAGAGCTGGCCGACAAGGATGGGGCAATAACGAAAACACATCAGGAGCTGGCACGCGAACTGGGGACTGCTCGAGAGGTGGTTAGTCGCCTGCTCAAAGAGTTCGAACACCGTGGCTGGCTGAGCTTGGGACGTGGGCGGATCTTGCTGTGCGACCATAGTGCCCTTGAACAGTTGGCGGAGAACCAATTTGCTTAAGACGGCCTAATCCAGCCTCTATGTGATTTTGTTACTTACTGCGATACCGGATAGCATTAGTATCTGTTTGGGTATTTTCCATTATTAAAGAGAGAAAAGGCTATGAAAAAGAACGTTGGCGGTATCGATAAAATTCTGCGGATTGTTGTAGGAGTTGCCCTGGTGGCTGCTACGGCCCTCGGCTATCTGCCCATCTGGGGCTACATTGGCGTGGTGCCGCTGGCTACCGGCCTGATTAACTTCTGTCCTCTCTACCCCCTGTTGGGCATCAGTACCTGCAAGACGCAGGGCTGATCTACCTGCATTCGCAAGGGGCCGATCACCGGCCCCTTGCCTAAAGCTCACTGGAAGCAATTAAGTGCCTGTTTAATCTTGCTCATCCTGTTCAGTCATGGTTTCTGTATGAACAGCTTCCCCGCTTTTTCTGCCACTAACTAGATGATTGAAGTTTATAATTTCAATTTTTCAAACCATCCTTAAATATTAGTCATATTTTTTCTTCAGTAAGTTTTTGCCAATAACCGGTTGTTTTTAATCCTTTTCCATACCTCCGAACTGTTTCAGCAAGGCCGGCATGAACCGTCCCAGTTCCAGGGACATGATGGCGAAATCCGCATCGAATCTTGCTGAATCATCCTCAGCTGCCACCTCAGCCGCTTCTTCCTGGATCATGTCCATGAACCCAAGGCGTTTGATGGACAGATCTTCACATAGGACAAATGTGATGCGTTCAGCCCACTCCAATGCCAGACGTACAACCTGTTTTCCCGCCTTGAGGTGAGGCGCAATTTCATCCCCCATCAGGTCTTGGCGACGACAGCGGATGATTCCGCCCTCGTCCATAGGATCACGCAGTTCACATTCATCCGCCACAACAAAACCATCCTGTGGTGCTTGGTCAGCCAACCAGGAGGTCATGACCGCTGCCGGAGATTGGGCAGCGATTACCGGCTTTACCTTAAGCGACCCCAGAGAATCACGCAGCAGGTTGATCAGCTCTTCGGCCTTCTTTGCGCTGGACGCATCTACTACCAACCAGCGGCCCTTGGGATCGATATAGGCGTAGGTAAGGGATGATTTGGTGAATGCCTGAGGCAGGAGTTGCTGGATCAGTATATCTTTCAGCTCTTCCTTCTCGCGCCGTCTAACCTTGCGCGCTTCTGCCTGTTCTATCTCCTCAACCTTTTGCGCAAGCTTTTCTCTGATCACCGTGGCGGGAAGGATCTTCTCCTCACTTCTGGCGCAAAGCATGATGTGGCCATTGGCCCCATGGGTAAGCAAAGTCCCCTGTCTGCCCAGTGGTCTTTCCCAACCGTAGGTGGATGGTTCCATGCTGCCACACTCACGTGCCGATTGGGGTTCGAGCTTTTCATGCAGCTCTTCTGGGTTAAGATCGAATGATTGTTGCAGATGATACAGCTGAAGATTTTTAAACCACATGCTGAGGACGCCTCAAAAAAAGCAGGCATTATGGCTGAATCAGAAATCCTACGCCATTAATATCTACATTCTGACCGGGAGTCTGCGCGCACCCCAGGTACCCGGCCTCGCCTCAAACACCCCTGCGCATGTGTGACCACAGAAGGTGCAGTTTCCATCTGGATCGAGGTTCCAACTATCCAGCTGGTACCAGTCACGCGAGATCAGCAGCTCGCCACAGTTTGAACACCAGGTACTATCACCTTCAGGGTTTCTTACGTTACCGGTGTAGGCGTAGTTCACCCCGTTCTCCAGGGCTATCTCCCGTGCCATTTTCAGGCTTCTGGTCGGTGTGCTCGGATGGTCAAGCATCTTCCAAGCAGGGTGGAAAGCTGAGAAGTGCATGGGGACATCGGCCCCCAGGTTTTGTACTACCCAGTTGACCATCTGCTGAATTTCCTGTTCCGAGTCATTCTCTCCCGGGATCAGCAAGGTGGTGAGTTCCAGCCAAATATCTGTCTCATTATGAATGTAGAGCAGAGTGTCCAGTACGGTTTGCAGGTCTCCCCCACAATGCGAACGATAGAATTCATTGGTGAATGCCTTCAGGTCCACGTTGGCCGCATCTATATTGCGGAAAAACTGTTTCCTGGGTTCGGGCGAGATATAACCTGCGGTCACTGCCACGGTCTTAAGCCCAAGTTCATGGCAGGCCTGGGCGGTATCGTCGGCATATTCTAGAAATATCACGGGATCATTATAGGTAAAGGCAACGCTTCTACAGTCCAGCTGTTTGGCCTTTGCGGCGATCGCATCCGGCATGGCCTCCTCTGCCAGGATGTCTATCTCGCGGGATTTACTCATATCCCAGTTTTGGCAGAATTTGCAGGTGAGATTGCAGCCGGCTGTGCCAAAGGAGAGTACCGGGGTACCAGGCAGAAAATGGTTCAGTGGCTTCTTTTCGATAGGATCTACGCAAAACCCGCTGGATCTTCCATAGGTGGTCAGCACCACCTCTGCATTATGGTTTGCACGGACAAAACAGAGCCCCTGTTTTCCCTCCTTTATCTTGCAGGCGTGGGGACAGACATCACACTGCACCCGGCCATCAGCCAGGCTATGCCAATATTTGGTTGAAAACAGTGTTTCTGCTGATTTCATACGGCCTATCGCTCAAAATATTTTATGCTGCAATAACAATCAGATACAAATCAGTTACCAACCGCAGCCATGGCATATTCGTATACAATGATAGCTGAAGCTACGGTTTGTACTTGATTTATTACCCACCTAATCTAGTTTTAATAGGGTACCTTAAAACCTCAGACACTCTGTAAAGATATAGAGGTAACAAGCCAGACCATGAAGATTCAGCCCCCAGTAGTTGCCGGACAATTTTACCCAGCTGATCCAGCCGAGTTGCTGATGATGGTCAGGCAGTTTATGTCGGCCTCTGACGTGGAGTTAAAGCAACCGCCAAAGGCACTGATAGCCCCTCATGCCGGGTATATCTACTCGGGTCAGACAGCGGGGGTTGCCTATGCCCAGTTGGCCCCGGTTGCTGACACTGTACGGCGAGTTGTGCTGATGGCCCCCTCTCACCGCATTGGATTTAGTGGCATCGCCCACTCCAGTGCCGAGTTCTTTCGTACCCCTCTTGGGGATATAGAGGTTGATTTGGAGGGGCTCACCCAGATACAAAACCTGCCTCAGGTAATTCTTCTGGATGAGGCATTCACCCATGAACACAGCCTGGAAGTCCATCTGCCTTTTCTGCAGGGGACGCTGAACGATTTCAAGATTGTGCCCTTGATAGTAGGTGATGCCAATCCAGACTCTGTGGCTGAAGTACTGGATTGCCTCTGGGGTGGGCCGGAGACCTTGATTGTGGTCAGCTCTGACCTGAGTCACTATCTGAACTACGCATCTGCCAAAGCCATTGACGCTAAAACCAGCAGTGCAATTGAGAAACTACAACCTGATATGATCTCTTCTCACCAAGCCTGCGGTCGTGCTCCGATAAAAGGACTTCTACTACTGGCAAAACGCAACAACCTGCATGTTACAACACTGGATCTGCGCAACTCCGGCGACACCGCTGGACCGCGCGATCAGGTTGTAGGATACGGTGCCTATGGCTTCTCCTGATCCATCAGCTTCATCACTCTCGTTAGGAGAAAAACAGGAGTTACTGCAACTGGCCCGGGCATCAATTATCATGGGCCTCAACAAAGGACACGCCCTGAATGTTGATATCAACATCTATCCCGCCAGCCTACAGGATAAATTGGCGTGCTTTGTAACACTCAACAACAATGGTGCACTGCGTGGATGTATTGGTCATCTTGAGGCTATCCAGCCGCTGGTTAAGGATGTTGCTGAAAACGCCTATACTGCAGCATTTTGCGACCCACGCTTCCCCGCCGTCTCAAAGTCAGAAATGGTCGGTCTGGAGATACACATCTCCATCCTGTCGCCGTCGCAACCAATCGTATTCAGCTCTGAGCAGGATCTCACTGCACAAATACGTCCTGGTGTTGATGGATTGATTCTGGAAAGTGGCAACAATCGTGGGACTTTTCTACCTTCGGTTTGGGAATCGTTGCCGGACGCCACTTCGTTTCTGCGCCATCTCAAGCTCAAGGCGGGGCTGAGTGCCAATTACTGGTCAGACGATATACGGGTATCCCGTTATACCACCGACTCTTTCTCTGATTCCAAAACTACGGCTTGATACACTTCCCCAGAGAGCCGGGACTACAGACAGTTCCATCGATCCATATCGCCTTATCCAATCTTGCTCCACCTATCTTGGCTCCGCCCATTCTACTGCCCCTGAGATTGGCATAGCTCAGATCGCTATTGGTGAGATCTGCATTGGTCAGATCGGCACTCTGTAGATTGATTCCCTTCATCTTAGCATCGGTGAATTCTGCATAGCTTAGATCAGAACCGGAAAGATCAGCATATTGTAGATCTGCCAGGTTGAAGATAGCCCCGGAAAACTTCGCCATGCGTAGTATGGTGCTATTCAGGATAGCCCCTTCAAGATTTGCTGACTCTGATCTGACTGCATCCAGGCGGCAATTGCGCCAATTGACCCCGGGACCGGCCTTAGCATTGCAATCGGGATCCTGGATGGCATCCGGCGCACCAATGTACAGACCGACTCCAACCGTCAACATTACCAGCAGGGATGTTACAACCAAAGCAACGAACGGTATCCGGCGGCGTTTTTTTGTTAACTGCCGCAGCTCGGCCTTGGCAAGGCGATGGCGCTGCACCAGCTCTGGCTCGTCTTGCCTTCTTTGGCCTTTGCGTTGATTTTTGTACTCATTATCTTGATCTTTGCTACGACGCTCCAGACCGGCACGTTCATCCTCTCTAAGGTGGATGGGCAGGACATCCTGCAGATGTCCTTCCGCTGCGGCCTTACGTACCTCAGGTGGTACCACCTCTGGTACGTTCTTCACACTCTTCCATTGCTTCTTGTCCAGGCTGACCTGATCTGTAAGTTTTACCCGACCAAGCAGTACAAAGCGCCGCAGGGTACCACTAGGGAAAGGGCCCTGCACGCTTCCAGACCTACGGATGTACCATAGCTTCTGTTTGTTATCTTTTACCGGTTCCGCAGGCATATGTGGTCCTTTGCTGTAACCTACTGATTATACGTAAAAACGACTATGCATCTATAATTATATCGTCAGCATACAGATGTAACTTAAACATACTGGTAGATTGGCCGATAAGCTATCATCAGCCTAAGGCCATATCGACCTCCCATAACTTGCCAGATTAATTTAATGGAAATACCCGACATAAAAATAAGCTCTCGCCTCACCTTTGAGCCGTCGGTCACATCCGTTTTAAAAAACCTGCATCCCGGGCAACTGCTTCATGCCAACGTGCTTTCCGATACCAGCCAAAATCTGGTTAAGCTTAAGATTGGAATGGCAGAATTAATAGCACGTACCCAAGTTAGCCTGAAGGCAGACCAACGCATAACCCTGGATGTAATCAAGGCAGGTGTATTGCCCGAGCTCAGGATAGTCCGGGAACCGGTGATACGTGAGTATCAAGCCGATGCACTGCGTTCAATCCTGCCAAAACAGATGCCGCTGCAGCGGCTTTACGCAAACATACAGGCGGTCTACACCAACATCATCCGAAGCCTGCCGCAACCCGGAGCTAGTCCAGGAGCAAACCTGGGCATCCAGAAATCACTGCAATCACTGCAATCACTGCAATCACTGCAATCACTGCAATCAGCCACACCTGTTTCACCACAACTGAATACGGCAACAATTCCTACATCAGGTGCTGACAAGCAGATGTTACAGGTGTTGCAGGGTCTGGCAGACAAAGGTGCGACACCAGCCCTGGCTGATCAGTTTGGACCCAAGCTGGTACAGGCCGCAAGTAACATCCTGTCTGCTGCCATCCCCAGCTCTGGCAATATAACTCCTACACAGCTACGCCAGGCCATACTCGGTTATGGCTTGTTTATGGAGGCACAATTGGCAGCGGGCAAACCACCCGGAGCAAGCTTCAAGGCCGATCTGCTCCAACTGTTGTTCCAAATCGGTAACATGCTGAAGTTAGATAAGCATCAGATCATGGCTCAACCGGATGGAAGGGGCGGACAAACCACCAACTCCCAGATGGAGTCAGGCTTTATCAAACTGTTGGAGATACTGTTTCGGCATGCAGAAGGCGGGCTTGCCCGAGTCCATCTAAACCAGCTCGCCTCCCTGCCGACCGAAGACAGCACTCGTCAGGTGTGGCAGTTTGAGATCCCGATACGACATCATGACCAAGTAGATACTTTTCTGATCAGGCTGGAGCAGGAGCAGGCGAAGAACACGGAGAATGATGCCAAGCCAGTCTGGTATGTAACTCTATCCTTCAACATCGATCCACTCGGACCGGTAAAAGCCAAGATATCCGTACGCGATGATGAGGTATCCACTCTATTTCTGGCAGAACGACCCGAGAGCGCAGAACTGTTGAACAGACGCATGTCTGAACTTGGCCAAGCCTTCAGCGACTCTGGCCTGAATGTCGGCAAACTGTTCGCACGACGTGGAAACGCTGAACCTGAACCACCCTCAACCCCTCCCTCATCTCCACTCCTGGACGAAAAGGCATGAGCAAAGAAGATATCAATAACCCAGACGTTGCGGTTGCTCTACTCTATGATGGAGAGAACACACCACGCATCACTGCAAAGGGTCAGGGGGAACTGGCCGAACAGATCATCGCACTGGCAGAAAAACACGGAGTACCCCTACATGGCGATCGTGAATTGGCAGCCCTGCTCAGCCAGATACCATTGGGTGACGAGATACCTGAATCACTCTATGTTGCCATAGCCCATGTGATTGCCTTCGCTTATTTGGTTTCAGGTAGGTTTCCGCCAGGATTCAAGGATACGGCGAGTAACTAGCTAGTCATTGCCTGGGCACAGTCTATGTATTTTGCGTACGCTGTTGATCTATTTTTCAGTATTTCTCTGGCTGCGATCATCAGCCTCATTCTGTTCTCTTTTATCGGTAGCTTTACGTTCGCTTTTTTTGTAGCGATCTATCACATTGCCAATAACCTGGGTACGCACATGCTTTTGCTGCCAGGTATCCTTTTTAAACTCTTGTACATTTATACCTTTGGCAATGATGTCCTGCTGCTCTCTGATAGCCCGTTCCAGTTTGGCCAGAAAGGCGCGATATTCTTGTAGCTGAAGTGCTGACATACCGACCTTGGCCGTGACATGAAAACGTTCCAGGTATTCAGCATGGTAAACACGCAGTTCGTTCAGCCGCTCCTCTTGCCTATGCACATAGCGTCTTGAGTCTCCCAGTTCACGTGCAGCAGACTGCTCCCTGGACACGGCAACCCGTTGTACTGGCCTTAATCGTTTTGATTGAACCATTGATTACTCCTATTGCACTGCCATGTCCGTCATTGGCGGAAACAATTCCAGGAGATCATCCATGCTCTGGGTTAACGGTACCGGATGACGCATCTCTTGTCGTAGAAAATCATCCAGAAGCGGCATGGCATCTATAGCCGCATCGATTGCTTGATCACTGCCTTTCTCGTATGCACCCACACTTATCAAATCACGATTCTGCTGATACACAGAGTATAGCTGTTTAAACGATCTTGCGGCGTCCTGATGTTCAAGGGACGTAATATCATTCATTGCCCGGCTGATTGATGCTTCAATATCAATGGCCGGGTAGTGGCCGCTTTCGGCGAGCTTACGTGATAACACGATGTGCCCGTCCAGAATTGCCCGTGCGGCGTCAGAAATCGGGTCATTCTGATCATCACCTTCGGTCAGCACTGTATAGAATGCGGTAATTGAGCCACCGCCGTGGTCACCGTTACCTGCCCTCTCCACCAACTGCGGTAGCTTGGCAAACACCGAGGGTGGATAACCCTTGGTAGCTGGAGGCTCATGAATGGCCAAGCCAATCTCGCGCTGAGCCTGGGCATAACGGGTCAGGGAATCCATAAGGAGAAGCACCTTTAGGCCCTTATCCCGAAAGTACTCAGCAATACTTGTAGCCAACATTGCCCCATGCATTCTAAGCAGTGGGGGATGGTCGGCAGGAACCGCCACTACCACTGCCCGTGACATGCCTTCCTTACCCAGGATATTCTCTACGAACTCCTTTACCTCACGACCACGCTCACCGATCAGCGCCACAATTGTGACATCCGCATCGGTATACTTTGTCATCATTCCCAGGAGCACACTCTTTCCCACACCGGAACCGGAAAACAGACCCAGACGCTGTCCGCGGCCTACGCTCAGCAATGCATTTATGGCACGAACCCCTACATCCAGGGGCTCACGAATAGCACTGCGCGCCAACGGATTGAATGTCTTACCGGTTAGGGGAAGGATAGAATCTGTATGAATGGGGCCTTTGTTGTCCAGTGGATGGCCGGAACCGTCAATCACCCTGCCCAGGAGAAAATCACCCACAGCCGCTTCACACACCCGGCCAGTTGGTACCACCCTGGCCCCTTGTTCCAGACCATGAATATCTCCGGTCGGCATAAGATAGAGGCTCTCGCCGGAAAAGCCCACAACCTCAGCCTCAATGCTTTTGCCATCATTACTGATAACCGAACACTGCCCACCGATTGCAGCGCGGCAGCCCACGGCCTCCAGGGTCAAACCAACCATGCGGGTAAGCTTTCCCTCCAATGACATGCCGCGACTGTCACCCAATCTTGCGTGTGATTTTGCTATCCTTTCAGCCCAGATACTGCCCCTGTCTATCGTAGGAACAGGATGTCTCATAGTGTGTTCTCAGAGTCAGCATCATCATGGTTGCGATCACCGCCCAACAGTGTGGTTATCATCGCTACCAGCCTTGACTCGAGGGTTGCATCTATCTGGGATGTGTCGGTTGCCACCTTGCATCCTCCCCGTTCCAGGACTGGATCCTCCAGTATGGTCCAGGCCAGATCCTTGTCTGAGACCTCAAATATCTCTCGTACCAACTTGGCGTCTTCGGGATGGAGGACCAGTCGCACATTGCGGGCTGATACCGGCAACAAGGCTAGTGCCTCGCGAACTACACCTACGATCTGCTCCGGGTTCAACTTCACCTCGCGTCGCACCAGTTGTCGAACCATGGAGATGGTCAAGCTGACCAACTCCCGCTCTACCTGTTCATCCAGCTCCTTGAACGGGGTATTCAATGCGGACATGAGTTCATCCATCTTCTCTGCCTTTGTTATCAGTCCGTCCCTGACCACAACCACTGCCTCTTTGTGGCCATATTCAAAACCATCCTTTTTCCCCTGTTCAAATCCTTCCCTGTAGGCTTGACTCTGAACCTGCTGCATCTGTTCAGCCGTCAACAGAGAACCCCTGGCCTCTACTACAGACACATCTCTAGCACCGCGCATCATCTCAGGTGGCTGCCAAGGCCTGACCTCTTTCTGGGCCCCAGATTTGATTATCTTAGACGAACTCTTCTCCACCCGAGCCTCCAAGGTTGATTTCGCCTGCGTCTGCAAGCCTGCGTGCTACAGACAGAATCTCCTTCTGCGCAGCTTCAACATCACTCAAACGTGCTGGCGGTGCCGCTTCCAGATCATCCCGCATCATCTCAGATGCTCTCTGCGACATGTTCTTGAATATCTTCTCCTTGAGCGCATCATCCGCACCACGAAGCGCGAGTAGCAGTTGGTCTGAGGCAATTTCACGCAACAGAGTCTGGAAGCCACGGTCATCGACCTCGATCAGGTTCTCAAATACGAACATGTTATCCTGGATCTCCTGAGCCAGTTCCTGATCGACACCTCCCACCTGTTCCATGACCTGAGCCTCAATGCTGCCTTCAACCAGATTCAGGATATCTGCCGCTGCCTTGATTCCACCCAGAGGTGTGGATTTGACATTAGATGCCCCGGAAAACTGAGCGTCCAGGATCTGATCTAGTTCCAGCAGTGCAGCAGGCTGGATTCCGTCCAAGGTGGCAATGCGCATGATGATATCGGTGCGTACCCGTTCCTGAAATTCTGACAGCACCTCTGCGGCCTGATCCGGGTCCAGGAATGACATTACGATGGCGATGATCTGTGGATGCTCATATCGGATGATTTCAGCTACAGAACGAGCATCCATCCACTTTAACTGCTCCAAGCCTTTGCTGTTTCTGCCCAGCAATATTCGGTCGATAACGCTACCGGCCTTGTCTGTACCCAAGGCCTGAGTCATTACGTTGCGGATGTACTCATCCGAGTTCATACCTAGGGCAGTTTGCGTACCCAGAGTAGACACGAACGAGTTCATTACACTTTCCATTTCGACCGTGGATACGTTATGTAGCCCGGCCATAGCACCACCCAGATCCTGAACCTCTTTCGGCCCCATATGGGCAAGCACGCTGGCAGCATCCTTTTCGCCGAGGGCCAGCATCAGTATCGCGGCGCGTTCAACGCCCTTCATCGACTTCAATTCTACATCTTGTTTACTTTCCGGCATCGTCTGCTACCCAACTCTTTACAACCTGGGCCACGCGTTTCGGATCATCATTGACCATCTGACGTGCGGCTTGCAGTGTATCTTCATATTTAGCCGGTCCTGGCAACTGTACTGGTTCTCCCTGTTCGTTCAACTGAACCGCACCACCACCTATATTCATCTGCTGCCGTCCGGCACCTGCTACCATCGGTCCTGATGCATATACCGGTGTAGCAATCAGCTTCTTAATCGTCGGCACCAGTACTACAAATATTAGTACAAGAGCCATGATCAGGCCGCCCACCTGTTTAGCTACATCCCAGACCCATGGCTCTTCCCATATAGGTATCTCGGGCAGGCTCTCCGGCGACTCTGGAATCTGGAAGGCGGCATTCACCACTCTTACGCTATCACCTCTCTGAGCGCTATAGCCTATGGCTTCCTTGACTAGATTGCTGATTCGGCTGATCTCTTCCGGAGTACGCTCAGTGCTGCTGCTGGTGCCGTCTTCAGCCACCACAACGTTGTTATCGACCACCACCGCAACAGACAGACGTTTTAGACTACCGGCAGAAAGCCTGGTGTGGCTAATGGTCTTATCCAACTCATAGTTGCGTACAGACCGCTTACTACTGTTCAGAGGAGCCCCTTCAGCTCCAGCCACACCCGCCCGACCACCAGCCTGTTGCGGGGCCCTGCCAGCTGCCGGCGGCTGATTACTGATGGCGCCTGGAACTCCTTGTACAGAAGACAATTTACTGCTCTCTTCGTTCACCTGCTCACTTCTCAGGGCTGGCAGATCCGGGTTAAAACGCTCGGAAGTCTGCTCGACCGTGGTAAAATCAACCTCGGCTGATACCTGGGCTCGTACATTCTCTCCCCCCAGGAAAGGAATCAGTATTTGCTCTACCTGCTTCCGATAGTGGGCTTCCAGGGTTCTGGTGTATTCAAACTGACTCGCAGTGAGCATCATCTCGCGCGTATCCATTTCACTGCTCAGCAGGTTGCCCTTGTTGTCTACCACGGTAACCTTGCTTGCTTGCAGTTCCGGCACACTGGCTGCCACCAAATGTACTATGGAGCTAACCTGGGCCTTGTCCAGACTGCGTCCTGAATAGAGCTTCAGCACCACAGATGCGCTAGGTGTTTTTTTCTGACGAACAAATACCGACTGTTTTGGCGTGGCCAGATGAACCCTTGCGCTCTGAATATTCGCCAGGGTGGATATAGTGCGGGCCAGTTCACCCTCCAACGCCCGGTGGAATCTGGCAGCTTCTACCGCTCGACTGGTCCCCAGACCTGTTTCCTGCTGTAGCAATTCAAAGCCCATATTGCCGCCGCGCGGTAGCCCATCACCGGCAAGTTTTAACCGGGCCTGATGCAGATCCTTGCTGGCGACCATCACCCCGCCAGTTGTATTGTCCACCTTGAATTTGATATTGGCCTGTTCCAGAGCAGCCACCACATCGCCCGCATCCTTCTGAGTCAGGTTTCCGTACAGCAGACTATAGGTCGGGGTCTGACTCCACAGCACCACGGCAACACCCAGGGCCACACTCGCGGCGATACTCACCATGATCATCAATTGCCGCAAGATTGGATTGCTCGACAATTTGAAGGTCTGTGATTGCATCATAGCCCCGTTTTGATCTGTTTGTTCTGCCATTGAATCCTGACCTCACGCTATAATTAGCAATAATTACCACATATTATTCAATTAGTTATATCGGCATATTCATGACGTCTTTATATGCATCTACCAACTTGTTTCGTACCTGCACCATGGTTTCAAACGAAAGACTGGATTTTTGTATCGCAATCATCACCTGTGCCAGATCGGCATCTCCCTGACCTGTCTCAAACGCCTGTTTCATGGCCGTAGCCTGCTGTTGGGTTTCGTTTACCGTGTCAATGGACTGTTTTAACACTTGGCTAAAATCGCCTCCGGCCGTCTCTTGAGTTTGTGCCGGTTGCCCAGATGCCTGAGCCGCCATAACCCGCATCTGCGCTAAAACCTGATTAATGTCTGAAGTACTCATAAGCCACCACCAATTAATAAATCCTGTTGTCTACGATAAATATGCAGTTTTCACACCAATTTTTCTAACCTGGGATCTGAACACCAGCGTCACGTAAGCGCGCTATCTTGTAGCGCAATGTTCTTTCGCTAATACCAAGTTTTTCAGCTGCGTTTTTACGGCTGCCATTCCCGTCCCCCAGGGCGTCCAGAATCATCTGTTCCTCCACTGAACGCAGATCTTCATTCAGCCTGCCTCTGCGTGCATCCTGCTCTGTGTTAGCGCTCACATGCTCATCCTCACTGAAGGCCAGATCATCCGTCCCAATCTCGTTGCCATTGCTTATGATCAGAGCGCGCTGCAGCACGTTGTCCAGTTCTCTGACGTTCCCGGGCCAGCTATATGCCAACAGGCTCCTCTCTGCCTCTTTGGTTAGTTTCTTTCCGGTAATTCCCTGCTGAGCGCAGTACCGGTTTAGAAATAGACTGAACAGTGGAAGGATGTCTTGGGTGCGGTTGCGCAGTGGTTCCAGGTAGAGTGGAAATACGTTGAGCCGGAAGAACAGATCTTCGCGAAAGCGTCCGGCAGACACCTCTTCCCGCAGTATTCTGTTGGATGTCGCCAAAACCCTGACGTCCAGATGGATAATCTTACGTCCGCCCAGACGTTCAACCTCTCTCTCCTGCAACACGCGCAGCAGTTTGGCCTGAAGATTCAGGCTCATCTCTGATATCTCATCCAATAGCAGAGTCCCTCCCTGGGCCTGCTCAAACTTGCCTGGAGCCGAATTATGGGCACCGGTGTAGGCCCCTTTCTCGTAACCAAACAGCACTGCCTCCAGCATATTGTCAGGGATTGCAGCACAGTTGATGGCAATGAACGGCCCGTTTGCCCGTGGGGAGTTGCGATGGATGTATTTGGCAATGACCTCTTTGCCGGTGCCACTCTCGCCGCCGATCATCACTGTCACATCACTGGATGCCACTCGCTTGGCGAGTTGCAGCAATTTGCGTGACTTATTGTCATCCGCCACCATGCCTTCATTGGCTGCGTCCTGTTCCAGGTTCAGTACTGCCTTCTCAACCTTTTCCACTAGAATCTTGGCCTCAAACGGCTTAGCCAAGTAATCTACAGCCCCATCCCGCATGGCTGATACGGCCTTCTCGATGTTCCCGTAGGCCGTCATAAGCAGCACCGGTATTGTTGGGTATATGGACTTGACCTGCGTCATGAGTTCATGGCCGTCCATAGGCCGCATCTGCACATCGCTCACCACCATTCCAACAGGCTTATGCCGCATGATCTCTAGCGCTGCATAGCCATCACAGGCAGATTCCACTTGATAACCCGCCATCTCGAGGGTTTCACACAGCGCTTCCCGCAAGTTTGGATCATCCTCAGCTACTAATACTGTTGCACTGCTCATTTAGCAGACCTCCGCAGGACAGGTAAAGATTGTTTGCCACAGGTAGAATCAGTCTCAGACCTAACATTTTCCGGGATTGCCACCATCGGGAGATCCAGGTGAAAGCTCGTGCCTTCACCTTCGCACGAATGCATGGTTATCTTGCCGTTATGATCAAGCACCACGGCCTGGACTACGGCCAGACCAAGACCGGTACCACTGCTGCTGGTGGTAAAGAAGGGATCAAATATCTTGTCTCTGATCTCCTCGGGTATCCCGGGACCGTTGTCACTGATACTAAGCCTTAGTGATCTATCGCTTGTCTGTTTAAGTTCAACTACCAGCTCAATACCGTTCCCTCCATGTTTAAGAGAATTTGTCGCCAGATTCATGAAGGCTCCCTGCAAAGCATCACGATTCCCCGGAACTATGCATCTGCCTGATATCTGGTTGTTAAAACTAAAGGTTGAGTTGGTTTTCTTGAGGCCCGGATCCAGCATATGGATGGCTTCATCTAGTAGCGGGATCAGATCAAACAATTCCGGTGTATGTTGACCGCCGCGGGTAAACGCCAACATGTCATTTATCTGGCGTTCCATAAGTTGCAGGCTAACCTTGATCCTCTCAGAGAAGCGTTGCCTGCGTTCCGGTTCCAGCTCATCACCAGCGAGGTGGGATGCGTATAGAAGCGCTGATGAGAGAGGCGTTCTGATCTGGTGGGCGAGTTGTGCAGCCATCTTCCCCATGGTGCTCAACCTCTGCCTGTGATTGAGCCGTTCCTGTAACTCATGTGTCTCAGTGATATCCAGAAACAGGAGGATACGACCGGCTGTTGCGTCGAGTTTACGTTCTGTCATGCTGACCATGCGTCCGCTAAGGAGTGACCGCTCCTTGCCTCGCTGATCGGGGCGGAAATTTGCAGAGTAGATATTGTTCCAGAGATGCTCGGCCTGGATATCCTTGAATAGTTCAGCGGCTGCCGGATTGAACTGTTCTACCCGATGGTGGCCATCCAATACCACCACGGCTGCGGGCAGCGCATCCAGGAGTTGAGTCAGACGATTGGCCAGCAACTCCTTCTCGGCCAGTTGGCGCATGCGCTCTGTTCTGGCAGTTGCCAACTCAGAACTGAGTTGCTGGACCTGTTCCTGAAGTTGTTGGTATGAGTCAGCTAGCTGTTCTGATACCTGGTTGAAAACCTGAAAGGCATCCTCAAGCTGACTCTGGTTTAGCGGTGATCCGCTGTTCATCTGCATATTCAACTACCAATCGGCCAAATCTCGATATAGATTCAGCTTGGTAATTGCAATATGTATGCCGAAATATTAATGCCTTTCAGATCAATGCGTTACGATTTGAATAATTTGCTGCGTCAAATATGTGTCGTGGATTAAACGCGCTGAATGCCATATTTACGTAGTTTTTCAACTAGGGTGGTACGACGCATCTTCAATGATTTTGCCGCATGGGCAACCACCCCTCCAGACTCATCCAGAGCCTGTTTTATCAAGGATAGTTCCATTTCACTCAGGTGTGACTTTAGATCAATTCCATCCTTGGGCAGTCTGGGAGCAGACTGGATTGTACCTGGTTCATCGCCGGGTACCGTCACCATAGGGATGGCGTCATTGTTATCAATAGCGGGCAGATCCACCCCCTCCCGAAACTTCTCTGGCAACTCTCTGACATCCACAACCCCATAAGGGTAAAGGATAGCTAGACGCTCAATCAGATTCGCCAGCTCACGCACATTCCCAGGCCATCTATAGTGTGTGAGCGCCGCCACAGCAGCTGGCGTCAGGCGCACTGATCCACGCTTTTCTGTCTCTATTCTGGAGATAAGATCTGTGACCAATATAGGGATATCGTCCACTCTCTCTCTGAGTGGAGCCACTTCAATTGGAAATACATTGAGCCGGTAGTAGAGGTCTTCGCGGAACTGGTTCTCTTTTATCAACGCCTCAAGATCTCGGTGAGTCGCAGCTAAGATGCGGACAGAGCAATTGATAGTCTTGTTACCGCCCACCCGCTCAAACGACCGCTCCTGGAGCACCCGCAGAATCTTTATCTGCATGGACAGACTCATATCTCCTATCTCATCCAGGAACAAAGTTCCTCCTTCGGCCAGTTCAAACCGCCCCTGTCTGGAACTTATAGCACCGGTGAAGGCCCCCTTTTCATGGCCAAACAGCTCACTTTCCAACAGATCGGCCGGAATGGCGCCACAATTCACCGGTACGAATGGTTTACCCCGTCTACTGGAGTGAAAGTGAAGTTTACGGGCTACAACCTCCTTACCCGTACCAGACTCGCCAAGAATCAGTACAGTAGCCTCTGAATCAGCAACCTTATCTATCAGCTGATTTATCTGCCTTGTTGCGCGACTATTACCAGAAAAGCTTCTAAACAATTCCAGCCTCCTTGCCGTTGCCTCACCCGCAGCCTGATTTTCCCGATACAAGTGCGCCCGTGACATGGCGTTCATGACCACGGAATAGCTGCTCGGCAGTGTTATCTCTCCTAGTACCCCGCTTAGATTTGGCTTTTTCTTCCAGGTTGATTTCCCATCATCTACCACAAACAGAGCAGGCGCCTGATCCATTTCATCCAGCAATGCTACGAGTTTTTGACATCCCAGCTCGTCAATAGCAGGGGTCAGCATAATGGCGGTGCAATCACTATTTGACTTAAGAAACTCCTCTACAGTATCAACACCTGCATGAACCTTAATAGAGTAATCAATAAACTCCAGGACATGACTTAGATAAGTAATGCGCGACTTGTCATCGTCAAGCAATAGTACTTTTCCGCAGATATGATCGTGATCAGACTTTTTTAGGTGCTCCATCAAATAATTCTCTTTAAAATCTAGTTGGTTATATGATGTTCTTAAGTATGTTACTTAACTGAGTAAAGCACTATATTTAGCATATGTCAAAATAATGTCATATTACAAAGACATGGCTAAACCGTCTTGAACCAACTGGGTATTTGAGATTTTTTTTAAATGGCTAGATCTAGCCAGATCTAGATTGAGCAATCCTGCGTCTGTGATGACGAAATATCATCTTTTCCATCTGATCCTGAACCACCCCACCCAAGAATTCAAACTCAGCACAGACTATTGCCCCATGGGCATCTTCACGCACTGTCAAAACCCTGGCGGCAATCTTCATGGCCTCAGGGATTCGATTATCGAGGTGAATATTGACCCATACATTGTCGCCAATGCCTGGAGGGGAATCCTGACATTTCCACTCTATGCTGGTGGCAGCTAGCCTGACCTCGGCCAGACCGGGAATCTGCTCTGTTCTCTGATCTAGCTTGGATACCAACTCCAGCAACAGATTTACCTTAGCTTCCAGTCGTGTCAGGGCCAAATCCGTTTCCGACTCATCTTCTACTCTATCCCTTATTTGCTCACCGAGAAGATTTGCACAACGTAAAACATGCTCATTATGTTCAGTAATTCTGGTATAACTATTGTCGGGAAATACATCGCCCCTGGGACCCCAGGACACAGGTATGCTGCCAACATATACCAAGCCATCCTCAAGTGGATTTTTATCTTTATTGTCCATCAGATCTCCAATGCCTACTTGACAGAATTGTACCAGCGTCATAGAAAGAAGGATCACTAGCCATTATAGGTATTTCCGAGTTGAACGATATCCCCCTAGGCGTGCTATTTGGCATACTGGTACTCCTGATTCTATTATCTGCTTTTTTCTCCGGATCTGAAACGGCGCTGATGACAATAAACCGTTATCGGTTACGTCACATGAAGGACCTCGGTCATCTTGGCGCCACCCGTGCTCATCGCCTGTTAAAACGGCCAGACCGACTCATCGGTCTGATACTTCTGGGGAACAACTTTGTAAATATCCTGGCATCGTCCCTTGCCACCATAATAGCCATTAGAATCGGCGGCGAAGGGGCCATTGCCATTGCCACAGGCCTGTTAACCCTGGTAATACTTATCTTTGCCGAAGTGACGCCCAAGACGCTAGCTGCAATTCATCCAGAGAAGCTCGCATTTCCCGCAGCCTATATCTACACCCCATTATTACGCCTGCTATACCCGATCATCTGGATTGTGAATGGTATCGCAAACAGTCTGTTGCACCGGTTTGGCGTAAACCCTGAAAACGTTCAGAGACACTCCCTGAGTCAGGATGAATTGCGCACAGTGGTTGCAGAGGCTGGCGCCATGGTACCCAAACGCCACCAACAGATGTTGCTCAGCATCCTTGACCTGGGAAATGCCACGGTTGAAGACATCATGATCCCACGTAATGAGGTGGATGGAATAGATCTGGAAGATAGCATTGAGGAAATAACCACCCAATTACAAAACGGCTTTTACACCAGAATAGTTGTTTTTGATCATGGCATAGACAACCTGGTTGGAGTTATCCATATCCGCAGCGCTATGATCGCCCTATCCCAGGGTGACTTCACCAACGAAAAGATAAGGGATATGGTGGAAGAGCCATATTTCATACCGGAAGGCACCCCACTCAACCGACAGTTATTGAATTTTCAACGCAAGAAGAAGGGATTCGGTCTGGTTGTAGATGAATATGGTGATCTGTTGGGACTGGTTACCCTGGCTGATGTTCTGGAAGAGATCGTGGGAGAATTCACCACAGACCCGTCTGACAGTGCGCCAGATGTTCAACCACAGGATGATGGCAGTTTTTTGGTGGCTGGCAATGCCAATTTGCGTGAACTTGTCAGGGCATTCCACTGGGAGCTGCCGAAGGACGGTCCCAGAACCATCAACGGCCTGATCACTGAGTACATGGAGGCTATACCGCAACCAGGCACTTCCCTGCTCCTGAATGGCTATCCAATCGAAATCCTTCAAACCCAGGATAACGCTGTGAAGATGGTAAAGATTTGGCCGGATCTACGTAAAGAGATTATCGACTAGGAGGCTGTCTACATATTGAGATACCCGGCAGAAAAGTTATACTTACCGCCCAATTGAGCTGATAGCAAGAATAACAATCCCACTCAATCGATCAATCCACGGTGAATAAATTGTACGACGCAAAGACAGACCAGAGATCTAGCCAACAAACCGGGGTAACCGCATTTAAAGCAATTACCAGTAGTTTTGACACCCTGCCATCCGGGTCTCTTCAGGTAATCAGCGGTGAACATATCGGTCGTATAGTCCTACTTAACCGGGCCATGACCCGTTTGGGATATCCTGGCAACTCATGCGCGATGGTGGTAAACCGTGGTAATGACGGGTACTTCCTCACACATCTGGAGGGAGAGGTAATGCCACACATAGATGGTGTGCCGACAGGAGATGGCGCAATCCCACTGTCTGAAGGCGCTATCGTCGAGATTGATGGTATCAAAATGAAATTTCATCAAGGAAACGCCCCATCTGCCGATAACAAGGACTAGACCAGTAGCATACTGACTCTTCACCAGTAAAGAGGATCTTACATCATGACCGGCGAAAGCAGTGAAAACAGACGTAAATTCCAACGCATACTATTCGATGCCGACACCAAGATTGAAGGGGCTCCAGGCAGTGCTACTGCCAAGCTTATTGATATATCCCTAAACGGTGCGCTGATACAAAACCAGGGAGACTGGCCCTGCGCCATCGGTGATGATGCGTCCATCTCAATCCAACTGGATAAAGATGAGGAGTTCATTATCCGCATGCAAACCAAGGTTACCCATATTGAGCAAGATCAAATTGGGATGCACTGTGAACACATCGACATGGATAGCATTACCCACTTACGTCGACTTCTGGAGCTGAACCTGGGCGACTCCAGCCTGTTGGAACGTGAATTGGCGGCCCTGGGCTAAGCTCCCTCGGAAACGCCCTGCCACAGCATCTTGTAACCCATTTCGTAGGTATCCGAGCAGTATTCTGAAAGCTCCGTGAACCTCGCTTTAAACAGCGAATCTGCGTGGGATTTTTCATGCTGCTCAAAGGACTTCCAGTAAGTCATGATCACCAGATGATCCTCAGACTTGTTGGTAGGATCAAATGATCCCTGCTCAGACACAAACCCGGAATACTCAAAAACCTGACCACCGACAAAGCCGCCAGCCTCATCCCCGTATGTGTTTTTAACCAGGTTACACATTTCACCAAGTGCCAGCTCGACATCCTCAGGTGAAACACCCTCCTTCAGCTTAAGGACGTTAAACAGCATCACAACACCAAAGGGAATAGTTATTGGTTCAAACATCTAAAATCCTCCAGGCAACCACAATCTGCTCTACAGATAACTATAAATACACCTAAATAATATTAGCTTATTCGCCACACAAGGCATGGCCAATTTATTTAGTATCCAGTTAGGGATAGCACTGGGTTTGAAAACACTTAAATGTACTTCGACTAAATGACGTATCCGGGAGATTTGGTGGCTCTACCACAAAATAGCTAGAGTAGCCTTCAAATACAAATGTGCAGATTACTTGATATTTAACGAACAAGCTCAAGCGCGCTGCCCACCCAGTTTGTGGGTTGACAGCATCGCCTAGGGCGACTTATCAGCCGTTAAAAAGTTATGACCTTATCACTCTCAATGACCCATTCCGCCAGAGCCGGCATTGTTGATTGTTCTGCACCTTCAAAATAGGGATGGTTCTTGTGAATCCCGCAACGGGCCATGCAGGTTCCGCAAACCCTCACTGGAACGCCCTGGGAAATAAGGTTTTTAAGCATCTCGGATAAATCCTGATCGTAACCTTCCGGTGGTTTACAAATGTCACGAGCCATGTCGACAGAGTCGTTCATCAGGAATATATTTACCTTTTCTCCAGCTTCCAATAATTTTCCCGCCAGACGCAATCCATTCCAAGTTACATCCGTATTATCGTAGGGCTGTCTATTGAAGATGATGAGGATATCCATTTCTACTCCTATGTGGTTAAAAGCTAGCGTCTAAGTAAGCGGCGCACTGCACCGCGTCCAAATGAGTGCCACGCTGGCACTGATATCGTAATACCCCGCCAGCACCAATATTGTGTCATACCTCGTGTGAAGTCATTCTCATTTAGATCAAGCTAAGGATGATTTACTTTAACTGGAGTGCATGCCGCCATTATTTGCCCTGCTTTTCATGCGGATTATCAGACTATCTGGATTTGAAAAAGGACTGGCTTGTTATCTGGAGTTTAGGGAGATTAATTGAGAAAAGACGGCGATAAAAAAAGGCCTACGAATTATCGTAAGCCTTTGTTTTAATTGGCGTCCCCAAGGGGGTTCGAACCCCTGTTACCGGCGTGAAAGGCCAGTGTCCTAGGCCTCTAGACGATGGGGACAGTAAACTTGCAAAAACACGGTCCCATCGAATCAACCGTATTTCGTTATTTGGTGGAGCCAGACGGGATCGAACCGTCGACCTCTACACTGCCAGTGTAGCGCTCTCCCAGCTGAGCTATGGCCCCTAAAAATAAGACGCGAATATTAGGCGAAGCAGCCCCTTTTGTCTACCCGTTTTTGTGAAATGCGCGCAATCGCCGGGTTAATTCTATTTGGTTTCTATCTTGGCCCAGGAGTCACGCAGGGTTACCGTGCGATTAAATACCAGTTTCTCCGGGCTGGAATCCTTGCTATCCACACAGAAATAGCCCTCACGCTCAAACTGGAAATTGCTGCCGGCCTCTGCCTGAGCGATGCTCGGTTCCACAAAGCAGTCACTCAGGGTGATCAAAGATTCAGGGTTGAGATGCTCAATAAATGACTCTACTTGCTTGTCCGCATCCGGTGCCGGGTGACTAAAGAGGCGATCATACAACCGCACCTCGGCCTTTACCCCTTCGCTGGCTGAAACCCAGTGGATTACCCCCCTCACCTTGCGCCCTTGCGGGTTGGCGCCCAAGGTGTCTGGGTCATAGCTACAACGCAGCTCAACGATCTCTCCGCTATCGTCCTTGATGACCTGCTCACATTTGATTACATAGGCGTTGCGCAAGCGCACCTCGCCCCCGGTTACCATACGTTTGTATTTCTTATTCGCCTCTTCCCGAAAGTCAGCCCTATCGATATAGATCTCCCGGGTAAATTTCAGGGTGCGCTGGCCCATCGACTCATCCTTGGGATGATTCGCCGCCTGTAGCTCTTCAATCTGACCTTCAGGATAGTTCTCCAACACTATCTTTAGCGGTTCCAACACCGCCATGGCCCTGGGGGCACTCTTGTCCAGATCCTCTCTGATACAGGCCTCCAGCATGCCCATCTCCACCGAGTTGTCTGACTTGGTGACACCTATTCGGTCACTGAAGGTACGAATAGCGCCAGACGTATAGCCGCGTCTGCGCAGACCGGCTATGGTCGGCATCCTGGGATCATCCCAACCATTTACCAGAGCATCGTTTACCAGTTGCGTCAGCTTGCGCTTACTCATCACGGTGTATTGCAGATTCAGGCGTGAGAACTCGTACTGCCTTGGATGGCAACCGATGCTGATATTATCCAGCACCCAATCGTACAGCGGACGATGGTCTTCAAACTCCAGGGTACAGATGGAGTGGGTAACGTCCTCAATGGCATCGGAGATGGGGTGGGTATAGTCGTACATGGGGTAGATACACCACTCTGCTCCGGTCTGGTGATGGATTACGCCGTGACGAATCCGGTACAGGGTGGGATCACGCATGTTCATGTTGGATGAGGCCATATCAATCTTGGCCCGCAGCACCCTGGTCCCATCCTCAAACTCACCGGCACGCATGCGCTCGAACAGATCCAGATTCTCTTCCACCGAACGATCACGGTAGGGACTCTCCCTACCCGGCTCCGTCAGAGTGCCACGATATTCCCGGGTCTGCTCTGCATTGAGGTCACAGACGTAGGCCTTGCCGTTGTTGATCAGTTCAACGGCAAAGCCATACAGTTGTTCAAAATAGTCTGATGCGTAGAACAGGCGATCTTCCCAATCAAAACCCAGCCAATGCACATCCTCCTGAATAGACTCCACATACTCCACATCCTCCTTGTGTGGATTGGTGTCATCAAAACGCAGGTTGCACTTGCCGCCGGGATAATCTCTGGCGATACCAAAATTAAGGCAAATGGATTTGGCGTGGCCGATATGCAGATAGCCATTTGGTTCCGGCGGGAAGCGCGTATGCACCCGGCCATTGTTCTTCCCAGCTTCTAGATCAGCATCGATGATCTGACGGATAAAATTTGTTGGCACTGTGTTTTCCTGCTCGCTCATAGGCTCGATTCTTGGTTAAGGTAATTCAAAAAATGATCGTTGATACGCAGTTCCGCAGCCGATCCGGCTAGGCGCTCTCTTCACGCTGACTGATATATTCCAATGCCCGCTCGATTCGCCGTATACAGGCTTGTTTACCCACCAGATATAGAGTGTCGTCGATACCAGGGGATGCCGCACGCCCTACCACCGCAACCCGCAGCGGTTGTGCCACCTTGCCCATCTTCAGTTCCAGCTCAGCTGATACATCCTCAACCAGCTGATGCAATCGCTCCGGCGTCCACTCCTGCAACTGCTTAAGGGCCTCCAGCGCCTGCTCCAGCGGAACCTTGGCCACTGGCCGCAGATTCTTTTTTGCCGCCTTCTCATCGTACTCATCAAAATCCTGGTAGAAAAATGCACTGATCTCAGCCATCTCCACCAAGGTCTTGGCCCTTTCCTGTTGCGCTCTAACCACATCCACCAGATCTGGACCCTGGCTTGGATCTATATCCAGCTTGCCCATATGCGGGCTTAACAGGTGGGCGATCCGCGCCGGATCACTACTCTTTATATAGTGCTGGTTCAGCCACAACAGCTTCTCGGTATTGAAGGTGGACGCAGCCTTGTTTACCGCGTCTATATCGAACAGCTCAATCATTTCGTCCAGAGAAAAGATCTCCTGATCACCATGGGACCAGCCCAGGCGCACCAGATAATTCAGCAGTGCCTCAGGCAGGTATCCGTCATCCCGGTACTGCATGACACTAACTGCGCCATGACGCTTGGATAGACGGGCGCCGTCATCACCCAGGATCATGGGCACATGGGCATACTTGGGTGGCTCCTTACCCAGGGCGCGCTGAATATTAATCTGGCGCGGGGTGTTGTTCAGATGATCATCCCCGCGGATCACCACGGTCACGCCCATGTCCATATCGTCTACAACCACGGTCAGGTTATAGGTAGGCGAACCGTCGGTGCGCCTGATAATCAGATCATCCAACTCTTCATTGCCGAATGCCACACGCCCACGCACCATATCATCCACCACCACCACGCCATCTTCAGGATTGCGGAAACGGATTACATGGGGTTCATTTGGATCTACATCTTTATGCCGACAATGGCCATCGTAACGCGGCTTAGCCTTTCTCTTCATGGCCTCATCGCGCATCACATCCAGTCTCTCTCGAGAACAGTTGCAGCGATAGGCCAAGCCCTGATCCAACAGCTGCTGGATCACCTGATTGTAGCGATCAAAGCGTTCGGTCTGATAGAACGGACCCTGGTCGTACTCCAGACCCAGCCAGGTCATCCCCTCCAGGATCGCATTTACCGATTCAGTGGTAGAGCGTTCCAGATCGGTATCTTCGATGCGCAGAATAAACTGGCCGCCATGCTTACGCGCATAAAGCCAGGAGAAGAGAGCGGTTCGGGCTCCCCCAACATGCAGATAGCCGGTGGGGCTAGGGGCAAAACGGGTACATATGGTCATGAATGCGTTTTCTTTGTTGATAAAATGATCGGCATTTTAGCAGACATGGTGCTTTTTTGATCAGCAAAATTAATCAGAATAGGTAGATTTTATTCCGGTAACAGCTAATATTTCCAAGCTGAGTAAGGACAACCCAGTCATCCCCTGAAAAATACCGCCACCCTTGAGACTGAATCAGGCATGAAGTAAGATCTATCACCTCAGTGGAACCTACACTGGGCGGTTAGCTCAGCGGGAGAGCACTGCCTTCACACGGCAGGGGTCACTGGTTCGAACCCAGTACCGCCCACCAATTAAATCAATTGGTTAGAACCCACGACACCCCTTGAACCTAGAATCCTCAGTCAGACGCAGGTGTGCAATCCGCTGCGCAGAGTATTTCATCCAGCAGGTGAAGTGTCGTATCGAAGAAAATTTTCATAACATCAAAGCCCTTACCAGTGGCAGGCTCAGGTCACTGATCCGGATGGTCTGTTACTGTATCTGCCGTAGCTGAACCACTCTTGACGGGATGTTCCAGCAAATGTTGCAGAGTCCTGAAGTCCAGCGCATCGACATAGTGAAGCAGCCCTGCCGCCAGCGATGGATCCTCTTCAGTAATCTCGCCGATGAGCGTCTTGCTGCGTTCGACATCCAGCTCAAGCACGGCCCGTTGCAATGCCTCGAACAACGCCGGCGCTAGGGTCCGGAGCTGTCCGGCGCTGACCTGGGGAGCGGCTTCAGGAAGCTCATCGGTTTTTGTCGGTTCCGCCCCTTCAGTATAGATGAACTTGATCCCGAGCAGCCGCTGCAGGCAGCCGAAGATCTCCTCGGTCCGGAACGGCTTGCTGATAAACGCATCATGCCCGGAGGCCATGATTTCATCGCGCTCATCCGTGAAGGCGCTGGCGGTGAGCGCCACGATACTGGGCTCCTTGCCATGGGGCAGCGCCCGGATCAGTTTTGTGGCCTCCATACCATCCATCACCGGCATGCGCCAGTCCATGAAGATCAGCTGTGGCCGCCACTGCTCGAACAGTTCAACGGCCTGCTTGCCGTTTTCCGCCACGCGGGTGGTGAGACCCACATTTTCCAGGAGGGTTTTAAGCAGCAGCTGGTTATCCGGCTGGTCCTCGGCGATCAGGATGCGGTATGCGGGCTGGTTCGGCGCCAATCCTGCCACCTGTTCCGAAGCGGGAGAGAGAGCGGTGATATCGCTCTCCAGTGCTTTTCTCACCGGGAGGCTGAAGCGGAATAGCGCCCCTTTGCCGGGTTCGCTCTCTGCGTTGATCCTACCCCCCATCAGTTCCACATATTGCCGGGTAATGGTCAGGCCGAGACCAGTGCCCTCCTGGTCGCCCTGCTCGTCAAGCTGGATGAAGGGCTTGAAGATCCGCTCCAGCTCGGCAGCGGCGATACCCGGTCCGCTGTCTTCCACCTCGCAGCGCAGTTCGATGTGTTCGGCGTCACTGCCCGGTTGCGACGCCAGGCGCAGGGTAACACCGCCCTGTGCGGTAAACTTCACCGCATTGCTCAGCAGGTTGATCAGGATTTGGCGCAGCTTGGGGGCGTCGCCATCGATAAAGCGGGGGAATTGGGATGACTGGTCCAGCAGCAGTTGCAACCCCTTCTCCTCGGCGCGGACGCGCATCATGTCGATCAGGTCCAGCACCAGCTCCCCCAGGTCGAAGGGACTGGCCTCCAGCAGGGTACGGCCCGCCTCGATCTTGGTCATGTCGAGCACGTCATTGATCAGGGTGAGCAAATGATTGCCGCTGCGGTTGATGATGTCGAGCTTTTCCAGTTGGGATGAGGTGCTCTGCGGATCATCCTGCATCAATTGGGAAAAACCCAATACGGCATTGAGCGGGGTGCGTAGTTCATGGCTCATGTTGGCCAGGAACACGCTCTTGGCCCGGCTGGCGGTCTCGGCGCTGTCCTTGGCCACGGCCAGTTCAGTGGTGCGCTCCTCCACCAATTCCTCCAGGTGATCACGGTATACCTCGAGCGCAATATTTGTCTTTGCCAGGTGCTTTTCGCTGTTTCGCAGTTCTAGCTCACGCTGTTGAATGGTGGAGGCCATATCGCCGAATGAACGGTTCAGCAAACCTAACTCGTCATGTGTTTTAGCCGTTATATTACCGTCGTAGTGACCTTCCTTGAAGGCGTGAACCGCCTGAACCAGCCCTGCCACCGGTCTTGTAATTACCAGGTTGGCGATATAAATACCGGCCAAGGTAACAATCAATGCCGAGAGTAGAAGAACTGCGGTCAGGACTAACAGTGTCCTTTTGATTGCCGCTTCCAGCAATGTCTTTTCCGTGCCAAGAACAAAATATGCCTTCGCTCCTCCTTCCAATGGAACGAAATGGGCGTGCAGAAAATGGTCCTCATCTTCAAGCCAGCCGATATCCCGGGGTTGTTTGGGTGAAAACAGAGAAGATGCTTGCCGGATTGATTCCGAAAATGGCAAGTGGCCAAGGGTTCCGCTTCCGGAACCTCCATTAACAAAAATCTGAACGTTCATATTTGTTTTGGCGGCAAGCTCTGTGGCGAAATCCGCCCCCATAAAATGGACCATTCTTAAAAAACCAACCGTTTTTTCAGATCCATCCGGGAATCTCCTGATAAAGGGTTGCGATATTTCAATGCTGAAATCCCAGTCTGCTGCCTTATAGTGAACAGCGCCGGATTGCGGAGCATCCACGGCCAGGGTTGCGGCAATGGGCAGGGGCAAGGGTGCCTGCTCCCAGCTATCCCAATCCTCAATTCCGGAAACATAGATCACCGGCTTTCCTTTTTCATAGGAAACGATACCCAGTCTGAGCCCTTTGGATTCTTTTACGATAAATGCGATTAATGTTCTATTGGCATCGTAAACAGTTGTCAAACTGACACGCGGTGACCTGGCCTGTTGGGCTATCTCCACTGCTATTTTCTTTTTTTCCACGTCGAAAAGAATCGGCATGTAGTCGTCAATCGATTGATATTCACTGATCATATTGACAGCCGATCTTATATCATCGCGCTGCAGCGTCTGATGAATATGTTTTGTCAGGAAATCTTCACTGGTTTTCAGTTCTCTTTCAAGGGTAATGAATGCATCATTAATGTCCTCACGCGCATTCTGGCTGTGCAATTCTATAAAGAAGTAGAACAGGAATATCCCTGCAAGTGAAAGTGAAAGCACTACGGATGCGACCAGCAGGAGAATTAGCTTGAATTTAATGGTCATATATTATTTTGATAAAACAGTGGCATCCCGGCATGCAGGTTGAAACGAGGCGAAACCCCCGATTTATCAGGGAACGGGTTTAGGGATTAAAGGATTAGGAAATTTACAATCATAAGTATTTCCCAAACCCCTTAACCCCTCAATCACTTTAAAAAATGGGTTCCACCACTTCGACATTATCTTTCGTCACCGCTGTGGATTCAATCACAAACTCCTTAGGGACCTTTTCGCCCTTCAATATTTTAACTACGAATTCGGCGCCTGCCTTGCCGCCGGTGGGGTAGGTAAAAGAAGCATGCTGCTCACCTTTCCTGATGGCTTCCCTGGCCTCGGATATATAGTCAATGCCAGTGATAACAATATTTCGCGGATCAATCCCCGCCTTTTTTAATGCAAAGCGCGCCCCGCTGGCCATGCTGTCGCTCTGGGCATAGATGGCGTCGAACTTAAGACCTTCCCGCAGGGCTTCTTCGGTCATCTTTATGGCGTCCGCCCTCAGAGAATTGGCGACCTTCATTGCGACGATCTCTATCCCCGGGTGTTTTTTGATTTCCTCAAAGAATGCCTCAGTCCGGTGGATAGCCGGTGTGGTGGTGGGGATGTGCTGGAGAACGAACACCTTGCCTTTGCCGTTCAGTCTGCTGGCAATGTACTGGGCCGCCTTGGTAGCGACCTGCCGATTATCCGGATGAATAAAGATGGTGAAATCATCTGTTTCGATCCTGCGTGAAATGAGCACCACCGGGATCCCTTTTTTATGGGCCATGGATATTACCGGAACCATGGCCTTGGCATCCCTGGGACTGGTGATCAGGACATCAACGTTCATGTTGATCATGTCTTCGATGTCACTTATCTGCTTGGCAGTTTGCCCTTTGGCGTTGGTGTAAAAGAACTTGATGAAAGGGTACTTTTTAAATTCTCTTTCAAGCCCCCTTACCTGGGCAATGCGCCAGTCGTTCCCCATGGTGTCCTGGGCAAAGCCAACAAGATAGGTCTTTCCCTCCATTGTTGTAGTGCTCTCTGGTGCGGCGGCAAAACAGTTGGTGTAGAACACCATGAGCAGGCTGGTAAGTAATATCATGCCGTTAAATCGCTTCATGTCACTTTCTCCTTTTATCAGATTATAATCTTAAACTTTCCTGTGAAATAGATAAGGTAAGCAGATCTTCGTACCTCCATCCAACGGTTGCGGGTCACTGATCCGAATCGTCCGTTACGGCATATGCCGTAGCTGGAGCACCCTGGACGGGATTTTCCAGCAAACGTTGCAGTGTCCTGAAGTCCAGCGCATCGAGATAGTAGAGCAGCCCTGCCGCCAGCGACGGATCCAGTTCGGCAATCTCGCCTATGAGCGCCTTGCTGCGCTCGATATCCAGCACGAGCACGGCTTGTTGCAACGCCCCGAATAACGCCGACGATAGGGCACGAAGCTGCCCCGGACTGACTTCTGGAACCTCTCCGGTTGTTGTCGGCTCGTCCTCTTCAGTATAGATGAACTCGACCCCGAGCAGGCGCCGCAGGCAGTCGAAAAGCTCCTCGGTCCGGAACGGCTTGCTGATATATTCATCATGCCCGGAGGCCATGATTTCGTTGCGTTCGTCCGTGAGAGCGCTGGCGGTGAGCGCCACGATACGGGGCTCCTTGCCGTGGGGCAGCGCCCTGATCTGTTTTGCGGCCTCCATCCCGTCCATCACTGGCATGCGCCAGTCCATGAAGATCAGCTGTGGCCGCCACTGTTCGAACAGTTCGACCGCCTGCTGGCCGTTGAGCGCCTCGCGGGTGGTGAAACCCGCATTTTTAAGGAGGGTTTGGAGCAGCAGCAGGTTATCCGGCTGGTCCTCGGCGATCAGGATGCGGTATTCGGGTTGGTCTGGCGCCAATTCCACCACCCGTCCCGGCGCGGTGATTTGGGTGACTATATCGCTCTCCAGTGCTTTTTTCACCGGGAGGCTGAAGCGGAATAGCGCCCCCTTGCCGGGCTCGCTCTCTGCGCTGATCTCGCCCCCCATCAATTCCACATATTGCCGGGTAATGGTTAGGCCGAGACCGGTGCCCTCCTGGTCAGCCTGTTCGCCGAGCTGGATAAAGGGCTTGAAGATCCGCTCCAGCTCTTCAGTGGCAATACCGGGTCCGCTGTCTTCCACCTCGCAACGCAGTTCGATGTGCTCGGCGTCCCGGCCCGGTTGCGACGCCAGGCGCAGGGCAACACCGCCCTGTTCGGTAAACTTGATCGCATTGCTCAGCAGGTTGATCAGGATTTGGCGCAGCTTGGGGGCATCGCCATCGACAAAGCGGGGAAAGCTGGATGACTGGTCCAGCAGCAGTTGCAGCCCCTTCTGCTCGGCGCGGATGCGCATCATATCGACCAGGTCCCGCACCAGCCCCCCCAGGTCGAATGGCTCGACCTCCAGCAGAGTACGGCCCGCTTCGATCTTGCTCATATCAAGCACGTCATTGATCAGGGTGAGCAGATGGGTGCCACTGCGGTTGATGATGTAGAGCTTTTCCCGTTGGGAGGAGGTGCTCTGCGGATCATTCTGCATCAATTCAGAAAAACCCAGCACGGCATTCAACGGGGTGCGCAGTTCATGGCTCATATTGGCCAAAAATGCACTCTTGGCGCGATTGGCGCTTTCGGCGCTATCCTTGGCCACCGCCAGTTCAGTGGTGCGCTCTTTCACCAGTTCTTCCAGGTGATTACGGTATTCCCTCAACTCTTCTTCGGCCTTTTTGCGTTCAATATTTTCCTTTTTCAACTCAGAAATCGTCTGCCGGATGGAATCACGCATATAATTAAAACTGCGTGCCAGGATCCCCACTTCATCTGTGCCGCCGAAGTCAATCTGTTGGTCAAGATCCCCGTCTGCTATCGCTGTGGAAATATTCGTCAACCTGATTATCGGTTTGGTGAATCGAGTAACAATCAGGGACAGCACAATAAGCACGAGAAAGGTGATCCCACCCATGATAAACATAAGCGAATTACGAAACCTCCGGGCATCACGATATTTGATCTCCAGCGGAACCGTATAGGCGATCACCCAATCCCACGCCGGAAATCTTTTAAAATGGCACCATTTTTTTTGTCCTAGATAAGTATACTCAAAGTACCCTGCGTTTGAGGTCAGCAACTGTCTGACAATTTTTGTCTGTACCAGAGAAAGGTCTCCCTGGGGAAGCACCGGGTGCATGACCACCTTGCCGTTTGTATCAATGATAAATGGGTATATAGGTTGATCGGCATGCGTGTAATAGCTCTGCCGGAGAATTGCCAGGCTCCTTTCTTTGAAGTCTTCGGAATATACTTCCACCAATCCTGTCTTTTTGAGCCGCTCGTTACTTCTATTAAGAACCCCCCAGATGGAATTAATTTTTTCGGTATACGCGGCATCCTGACTCTCGTCTATAATCCGGGTCAGATAGATATCCCCAATAAACAGGACGCTGACGGTGGTAATTACAAAAGCGCCTACGATAATGGACAGCAGCTTAAATGTTATCGAACCTTGCGGCATAATATCTTTTCCTGTACCAATAAATTCTAGGGTGTTTCAAGGAACGTCGCTTTTTCTATCAACTCAATAGGAAACTTGATTCCCATCCGCTTGGCCAACCCCATATTCAGGTACACCCTGGATTCCTTATTTGTGGTAACCGGAATATCTTCGGGTGATTTCCCGTTCAATATTTCCAGCGCTCTCTTGCCTGCCCACCAGCCCTGTTCCTCGGCGATCTTTACGCTGCCGACCAGTGCAAAACGTTTGTTGTGATCACCCGTAGCTCCGGTTGGTATTTTTGTGGCCTCAAGGATAAACTTCTCCGCCAGCTCGCCATCCCACCCCGTAATGCCTACAGGATTGAACCATAAGATCATATCAACCGAATCCTGTAACCTGAGATACTCTTTTTTCCATTCGGAAAATTCCGAGACAAATTTGCCGCCGGAAAAAGTTATTCCCAGCCTGTTTACATAATTATCAATACTTTTTTGATTTGATATATCCTTAGCACCAATAAAACCGATACGGTCCCCATGGGCATATTTTTTCAACATCTCGATTGTCTCAAACACAGGCTCAACTTCAACCATGCCGGTAACATTCGATACCGGGAAACCATAAATAGACGCGTCCCAGTTAAGCCCGCAAAAAACAAAGGGGGTAGCCGCGTTTTTATAATAGGGGACGATTAAATACTTTGAGGCATTGTCATCGCTTGCCACCACAATATCCGGCTGCCATTCATTGATGATTGCCTTTGCGGAAAGGGCCGCACGTTTCTTGAACGCCTCGGATTGATTAAGCTTGGTGTCCATCCTGAAAACTTTAAGTTCAACATCACTCCCGGATGTATCATAGCTCCCGTCCGGGTTTTCCCGAATATCAAGCGCCTTCAACACTCCCTTTTCAATGTCGTCACTCCATACATATCCTTTATGATAAGAGTTGACGTACAAAATCTTTTTTTTTTCGCACCTCATCCGCCAAAGCCCAGGATGCCGCCAATGCAAATAAAACGGTAAGAAAAATTATGGCTGTTTTTCTCATGGCTTGATGATCCTTTTTGCATTCAATAGACAGAAGCGTAATTTGAAGGCCGCATAATACCTTTCCCCCAATCTATGGTGTTTCAAGGAACGTCGCTTTTTCTATCAGCTCCATCGAAAACTTGATTCCCAACCGCTTGGCCAACTCCATATTCAGGTACACCCTGGATTCCTTGTTTGTGGTAACCGGAATATCCTCGGGTGATTTTCCATCTAATATTTCCAGCGCTCTCTTGCCTGCCCACCAGCCCTGTTCCTCGGCGATCTTTACGATACCGACCAGCGCAAAACGTTTGTTGTTGTCAGCCGTAGCTCCGGTCGGTATTTTGGTGTTCTCAAGGATGAATTTCTCCGCCAGCTTACTATCCCACCCCGTGATGCCCACCGGATTGAACCATAAGATCATGTCAACTGAATCCTGCAACCTGAGATACTCTTGTTTCCATTCGGAAAAGTCCGAGACAAGTTTACCGCCAGAAAGATTTATTCCCAGCCTTTCTACATAAGTATCAACACTCTTTTGGGCTGATATAGACTTCACACCAATAAATCCGATGCGATCACCCTTTGCATATTCTTTTAGAATCTCTATTGTTTGCAACACAGGATCAATTTCAACCATGCCGGTAACATTCGATACCGGGAAGCCATAAACAGACGCATCCCAGTTAAGCCCGCAAAAAACAAAGGGTGTAGCCGCGTTCTTATAATAGGGGGCGATTAAATACTTTGAGGCATTGTCATCGCTTGCCACCACAATGTCCGGCTGCCATTCATCGATGATTGCTTTCGCCTTAAGGGCCACCTGTTTTTTAAACGCCTCTGATTTATTGAGCTTGGTATCCATCCTGAAAACTTTAAGCTCTATATCGCTACCGTATGTATCATAAGTCCCGTCCGGATTTTCCAGAATATACAGCGCCTTCATGAAACCCTTTTCAATGTCGTCACTCCATTCATATCCCTTGTGATAGGAGTTGATAAATAACACCTTCTTTTGTTCAGCGCTTATCAGATCGGCGTTTTCGATGAGTTCCATTGGGAATTTTACGCCCAGTCTTTTGGCAAGGATCATATTCAGATAGGTTTTTGACTTTTTGTTGGTGACAACCGGTATATCTTCCGGAGATTTACCGGCCAATATCTCAAGAGCGGTCCTGGCGGCATACTCTCCCTGCTCTTCGCCGCTTTTCGAGAACGTCATCATTGCGTAATGGACAAGATCTCTTTGGATTGCGCCGGTGGGCACCGAAATATTGGTTTTGACAAACTCGATCATCTCACTGCGGTCAAAGTCTTTCACCGATTCGAACTCCAGCATCACCACCATATCGGCCTCCTTCTGCAGATTGAGGAAGGCCTGCTTGAGTTCGTCGAATGTTTTGACCAAGTGTATTTTGAAGTCGGCATTGAAAAGCTTGACAGTGTTTTTGAGTTCTTTGCGTACCGTCACCGTATCCGAGGCCAGGTAGCCGATCCTGCCGCCCTTGGCGAATTTCCCGAGGGTATCAATGACGGACCGGTAGAGAGAAACTTCAACCATGCCTGTGACGTTACTTGCGGGAAATCCATAGACGCTGGCATCCCAGTTTAAGCCGCAGAATACAAAAGGAAGGTCTGCCCCTTTATAATAGGGGGCGATGAGGTATTTTGAGGCATTATCATCTGAAGCAATGACAACATCCGGCTTCCACGACGCTATCAAACTCTTCACTTCAAGCGCGGCGGCCTTCTTGAAACCCTCCGACATGTTACGCTTGGTGTCCATATAGGTTATCTTCAGTTCCACATCTTCTCTGCCATCAAGCACCAATTTTACGCCTTGAGTAATGTCATCACTCCATTGATATCCCTGATGATAGGAGTTGACATACAAAATCCTTTTTTTTCGCACATCGTCCGCCAAGGCCCAGGATGTCGCCAGTGCAAATAAAACGGTAATAATAATTATGGCTGTTTTTTTCATGGCTTGATGTCCCTTTTTGCATTCAATAAACAGAAGAGTAAATCGATCACTCCTTCGGAGACGAACCCATGCAGCTCGCGGATACAATCCATTCCGGACTGCATGTCACTAATCCGAATGGTCAGTTACGGATCTGCTGCGGCCAAACTGTCATGGCTGGAATGTTCCAGCAAACGTTGCAGTGTCCTGAAGTCCAGCGCATCGAGATAGTGAAGCAGCCCTGCCGCCAGCGACGGATCCAGTTCAGCAATCTCTTCGATCAGCGCCTTGCTGCGCTCAATATCCAACTCGAGCACGGCCCGTTGCAACGCCTTGAGCAATGCCGGCTCTAGTGCGCAGAACTGCCCGGGGCTGATTTGGGGGACGGTCTCGGGAAGCTCCCCGGTTGTCGCCTGTTCCGCCCCTTCAGTATAGATGAACTTGACCCCGAGCAGCCGCTGCAGGCAGCCGAAGATCTCCTCAGTCCGAAACGGCTTGCTGATATACTCATCATGCCCGGAGGCCATGATTTCGCTGCGTTGCTCCGTGAAGGCGCTGGCGGTGAGCGCCACGATTCGGGGCTCCTTGCCGTGCGGCAGCGCCCTGATCTGCCTTGTGGCCTCCATCCCGTCCATCACCGGCATGCGCCAGTCCATGAAGATCAGTTGTGGCCGCCACTGCTCGAACAGTTCGACGGCCTGCTGGCCGTTTTCCGCCCCGCGGGTGGTAAGACCCGCATTTTCCAGGAGTGTTTTGAGCAGCAAAAGGTTTTCGGGATGGTCCTCGGCGATGAGGATGCGGTATGCGGGCTGGCCCGGCGCCAATCCCACCACCCGTTCCGAAGCGGGGGAGAGGGCGGCGATATCGCTCTCCAGCGCTTTTTTCACCGGGAGGTTGAAACGGAATAGCGACCCCTTGCCGGGCTCACTCTCTGCGCTGATCACGCCCCCCATCAGTTCCACATATTGCCGGGTAATGGTCAGGCCGAGACCGGTACCCTCCTGGTCGGTCTGCTCGCCGAGCTGTACGAATGGCTTAAAGATCAGCTCCAGCTCTGCTGCGGCAATACCGGGTCCGCTGTCTTCCACCTCGCACAGTAGTTCGATCTGCTCAGCGACCTGGCCCGGTTGCGACGCCAAGCGCAGGGCAACACTGCCCTGTTCGGTAAATTTCACCGCATTGCCCAGCAGGTTGATGATGATTTGGCGCAGCTTGGGGGCATCGCCATCGACAACGCGGGGGAAGCGGGACGACTGGTCCAGCAGCAGTTGCAACCCCTTCTCCTCGGCGCGGACGCGCATCATATCGACCAGGTCCCGCACCAGCTCCCCAAGATCGAAGGGCCGAGTCTCCAGCAGGGTACGGCCCGCCTCGATCTTGGTCATGTCGAGCACGTCATTGATCAGGGTGAGCAGATGTTTGCCGCTGCGGTTGATGATGTCGAGCTTTTCCCGTTGGGAGGAGGTGCTCTGCGGATCATCCTGCATCAGCTGGGAAAAACCCAATACGGCATTGAGCGGGGTGCGCAACTCATGGCTCATGTTGGCCAGGAATATACTCTTGGCGCGGTTGGCGGTCTCGGCGCTATCCTTGGCCACGGCCAGTTCAGAGGTGCGTTCTTTTACCAGCTCTTCCAGGTGATCACGGTATGTCGTGAGCGCAACATTTGCCTTTGCCAACTGCGCCAGGGAGTGTTGCAGGTCGTTTTGCGTTGTGTTCAGGCTGAATTCGACCTTGCCGATCTTGCCGGAGATCCACACGGTAAAGACGATGGTGAGGAGCAGTATGGCCGGGGGCATGGTGACGGCCAGCTTTTTTGTGCCGGAGAGCTTCTCCCTGATTTCAGTCTTATGCAGTCTTCTCAGGTCGCTGAGTTCATCCAGCAGAAAGACTTCATACTGTTTGAGGTACTCGATGGAGTTATTCAGATCGCCGAGGCTGACGTAGTAGTCGCTCTGTTCATTGGTATTGAGCCCCTCTCCCAGGCGGCGCAGAAGCGATTTATCCATGGTGTGTTTGGCCTGAAACAGGGGGTTTTCCAGCTGTTTCAGGATGGACGCTATCTCGTTCTTTACCACCCGCCACAGGGTGTTGATCTGTTGGGGTTGCGTACCTCTGATTTGCTCGACCCGTTTCAGATCTTGTTCAAATACATTGCTTGCCTCTGCCCAGACCTTTTTTTCCCTTCTCAGGTTATGGGTGGTCAGCAACCGCTCCGTGATGTATTTCAGTTCAAACAGGGAATCATAGGCATCTTCCGTTATCTGTTGCTCATTCTTTATGTCGTCCAGACTGAACAACAGATAGACCAAAACCGCGCCGCTTACTAAAGCGCCGGCGGTAAGGGCCAGAAAGCCGATCAGTGAGATTTGTTTGATATTCCATGTCTTCATGGTTTATGTGGTTAGAATACCATAGGTTCAGGGGTGCTATAGGTTCAGGGATGCCCGATAGCTCTTGATCTGTTTCTCCCTACCTAAGACATCGGTGATCCCCTCCCACTTTTTGGCCGCCTTATCCAGGGCCTGTTGCGGGGTCAGCTTGCCCAGCACGGCCATGTGGACATACTCATCCAGCGCCTGATAATACTTGTCCGCCCCC